>JAEIGA010016105.1_pt1 | contig 11379 bp, 9 predicted proteins | sample 9270691 | NCBI WGS metagenome assembly JAEIGA01 (sample SAMN17057246, study PRJNA624740) | gut metagenome | biome: biome; isolation source: fecal sample | host: Bos grunniens | place: China: Xizang | collected 2019
CCCACGTCGGTGGTGCGGCAGATGAACACGTCCGGATCGATGGCCGCGAGCGCCTCTGAGTCCAGCGCCACCCGCGTGCCGATGTTGCCCGCATTCACAATGGGGTCCTTCAAAATGCGATAGAACTGTTTGTTCTTGAAGTTGACGGCAACGGCCCGGTCTCCGGCTTTCAGGGACACGAGGAACGGCGTGATGACACCGTAGTTGGCCGCGACCGTGGTGTTTTTCGTGTCAGCGGGCACCGCGACACTCTGTCCCAGCATGTCTGTGACCGTGATCGTGCCTGCGCTCAGGTCTGCGCCCTTCCGGCTGCCGATGCCCTCCGCCTTCGTCAGAAGACCGGAAACGGCTTTGGCGTAGTCGGGAGAGTCTTTGTCCTTACAGGGGACCACAAAGACCGTGCCGGCCTCCGCGGAGGGTTCCCCGTCCCGCCAGAACGCGACCAGCGTCGTGGCGTCCGCGGCGGTTTTGGCGTCCAGGTCCACTTCATAACCGTCTGTGCAGACCGCGGTCACGCCGCGCTCGGTGGACGCGCCGGCCTTGCCGAGGACATCGGACAGACGGTACCCGGTATACAGGTATGTCGTCTCGCTGCCATAGGTGTTGGTCGAAGTGGCCTTGCACTCGTAGACCGTGAGGTCCGCAAAGTCCGTTTCGCGGTAAGCCGTCCCGTCGATCTCAATGGAAAACGGCGGCACATCGACGTCTCCCTGCACTTCCACCGACCGGACACAGCCGGACAGCAAAAGGCACAGGACCAGGAGCAGCGCCGAAAAAGTCTTACTGCGCATTCGCACCATCCTCTAAAAAGTACAGGTTGCCGGTCTCAGGGTCCACATAGACTTTCCCCGCTTCCACGAGGCCGTCTTTGTTGACGCCCGGAGCACTCGCGACGACGTCGTTCACTTCATACATGTTGTCGGGCCGGTCGAGGCCGATGTCCACGTTCCAGACGGTGACAAGGGCCAGCAGGAGACCGCAGGCAAACACGAGCATGACATCGACGATGTTGGCGATGGACTCCATGGGGCTGCCCTCACTCTCCAGGAACGGAGAGGTCCTGGAGGTATTGGAAAGTCTGCTGCTCCTCATCATTCGTCACCGTCCTTCCGGTAAACTTTCACTTTGATGCGTTCCGCTGCAGCTTCTGTGCAATCCAGGACCGCGTCCATGACCGCTTCCAGAGAAGAGGTGTAGTTGGCGTACCAGGACTTCCGAATGGAAGAGATGAACAGCGCGACGGCGGCAGAAACAAGACCCGCAACGGTCGTATCGAAGGCGATGAGCAGAGAGTCTGACAGCGTCTTCGTATCGCCCTGTCCGAGCGCGATGAGACCCGGCGCCAACGGGATGAGGGTCCCCATCAGGCCGAACATGGGCGCGATCTTTGAGATGAGGTCTGTGACGCGCACCCGGCCGAGGTAGTGCTTTTCTTCGTCCAGGAGCAGCTTCTTTGCCAGCGCGATCCGCGTATCCATGGGCAGGTTCTCCCGCTGCACGACTTCCAGCAGTGCCGCTTTCTGTCTCTGCAGGAGCCCCGAGTAGGAGATGACCTCCGCCAGTTCACTGGCGTCTTTCCCCTGCATCGCGTCGATGAGCTCCGGGATGGAGGCCGTCAGCTGTTTGCGCTCGGTAAAGACTTCCACGACGAGCGTGCCGAGGAGGATGACCGTCAGGGCGATCAATAACAAAAGAATGATGATGGTCGGTATCTGAAGTCCGGAAGCGATTGCCCGGAGCATGTCTTTTACTGCAGTACTCATATTATCTCTCCTTCTTGAACCACGTATACATGAGGCCGGCGCCGGCGGCGAACGAAGCCACGAACATCAGCAAAGCGTTCCGCACTCCGTTTGTCGTCACGAGCGGCTTCTGCAGAGCGGTGACGCCGTCCGGGGACTCCTGCTTCCACTGGATCATGCTGTCATATCCTTCGACAACGAGCTGACCCATCTGTTCAGGATCGACTGCCGTCGTTGGCTGGACGGTCAACGGGCCTCTCGTCGTAATGGTTCGGCTCGTCACAGTGTTCCGGCGGGTGGTCGTGACGGTCCGTTGCGTCTGTCGTCTGGTCGTCCCGGGGATGGTTCGACGGGTCGTCGATGCGGGTATGATGTTGGAACCGGTCGGCCTTTGCGGCTGCGTGGGCGCATTGGTGGGAGCTTCTGTGGGAGGGGTGGTGTCGCTGCTCCCGGTCGGCTTCTCGTCAGGCTGCGTAGGTTTCGTGTCCGGTTCGGTCGGTTCTTCCGGAGGAGCGCCGGCAAACACGACATAGATCTCATCGACCGCACGGGCAGACTCGAAGGAAGACTTTGTTGTCATGTCGACCTGCCCGGCACAGAGCCGGAAGGTGTCTTCGGTCGTCATCTCCTCGGAGAGGTCATCGATCGGGTTCTTGGTGGCATACTGGACCGTCGCGATGATCGTCGGGACCTGCACGGCGCCTTCCCAGACCTTGTCCACATCGTCGACGACGATACAGTTGTTCTCCTCGTCTGCATGGAAATTGTTATAGAGGTTCGGGTAGTACCATCGGACATCGTCGAGCAGTTCCTGCCGGCCCTTGGAGACGAATCGTTCTCCGGCGCCGACATCGGTGGTGTGGAAATCCAGTTGTCGGACGGAGTTCAGGTCGACCCCGACTTTCTGACTCAGAAACTCGGCGAGTTTGACGCCTCGGGCATGGGTCCGCATGACCGTGTTCACGCGCGTCACGTTGCAGTAGGTCCCTTCGTAACCGATGTCACTGTAGGACCATGCATCCATTTGTTCCCGGGTGTACTCTCCCAGAAGAGTCGCGCTGTCCGGGTCTGCCCAGTACTGCGCGTAGACTTTCAACGTCGGGGTGGCGTCCAATGCCCTTCCCGGTATGAAAAGGGTCAGCGTGGCCAGAAGGAACACGCTTGCCAGGAACGCGCAGACGACCCGCCTGCCCCTGACAACTGCCTGAACCATAGCCACACCTCTTTTCATGCAATAAAAGCACTGCATAGGTCCTATGCAGTGCTTCGAGATACGAAACGTGCCTCTTTTCTATCCGGAAGGCAGCACGCTTTCGCGCGCCACCCCGTCTGCAGGACCATATGAGAGATCACTTAGGTCATGCAGATCGAAGCAAAGTACAGTATTCATACTATTATTAAACAAATTTCCAGTCAAGTAAGCAATTCCTTGACATAATACCCGTTTCCTGCGCGGCCTCAGACCGGTATGACTTCGCCGGGAGCTTCCAGCGTGTAGCCGCCCATTTCGGTGAGGCGTTTTGCAAACTCGTCGCTCTTCAGGACGGCGAGGAAACGCTGCACTTCCGGGGTCTCAAGCGCGGAGTTGCGGACCAGGAAATCGTACTCTTCGTCCCAGAGCGGGACAAAGTCCAGGTCGTAGGTCTTGGCGGCCGAGTAGATGCCCATGCCGGCATCGGCCCCGCCGTCGGCGACGGCCGCGGCCACGGCGGTGTGGGTGTACTCCTCCCGCGTGTAGCCGTAGATGTCGTCCGGCGTCATGCCGTTCTTCTCGAGCAGATAGTCGAGGAGGATACGGGTGCCGGCGCCCTTCTGGCGATTCACATAGCGTTTTCCGAGGAGGTCCTTCACCGTGTGGATGTTCTCCGGGTTCCCCTTCTTGACCATGAGGCCCTGCTGACGGATGACGCAGCGGATGAGGGTGACCCCGCCGTCCGGGAAGTACTGGCGGACATAGGCCTTGTTGTACTCTCCGGTCTCGGCGTCCAGCAGGTGGATGCCGCCGAGGGCGGTCTCCCCTGCCCGGAGCGCCATGATGGCGCCCATGGAGCCGACATGGGAAGAAACGACGTAGGTGCGCGGGTCCTGCCGGATGAGCAGGTCGGAGGCCTCGTCGATGAGCGGGTCGTGGCTGCCGGTGATGGAGAGGCTGTTCTCCAGTTCGACCTTGTCGCGCTGCAGCGCGACTTCGACCGGCGCGCCGGCCTCCAGGCCCTCGCTGTTCTGGTCGACGACGAAGAGACCGCCGGCCTTGGCAAAGCCCGTGACGACGCCCGCGCCTCTCGGCATGGGCACCGCGATATTCTTGCCGTCCACTTCCGCGACGCGGCAGCGGAGGAATTCTTCATATTTCAGTGAGGAGGTCAGCTTCCGGGAGACCTGGGCGGTCACCTTCTCGTCCCGCTCCGGCTCACGGTGCGTGAGCAGGGCGCAGACATACTTGACGATTTCTTCCATGACGATGATGCCGGAGACGGGATAGCCGGGCATGCCGCAGAAGGGCTTCTGCCCGAGCATGCCGAGGACCGCGGGCTTGCCGGGTTTGATGGCAATGCCGTGGACCAGCAGTTCGCCGAGGTTCGTGAGGATGGTGGACGTGTAGTCGTCCCGGCCGGCGGAGGAGCCGGCAATGGTGAGGACCGCGTCGCACTCGCCGGCCGCTTTCGTGACGGCCGCCTCCAGAAGGTCGATCTTATCTTTGACGACCGGGTAGACGATGCTGTCGGCGCCCCAGTCGGAGAGCATGGCGGAGAAGATGGCGGAGTTGAACTCCGGGATGTCGCCGGGTTTCAGGTCGGCGTCTCCGTCGACGATCTCATCGCCCGTGGGGATGATGCCGAAGACGGGCCGTTTGACGACCTCCACCTCGTAGACCCCGGCGGCCATGAAGGCGCCGATGAGGGCGGGCGTCATGACGGTGTAGGACGGGACGATCATATCGCCCATGCAGATGTCCTCCCCCACCTGGCGCACGTTGTCCCAGGGGATGCTCGCGGAGTAGAGCAGGACGTCGTTGCCCTCCGCCTCGACCACGTTTTCGATCATGACGACCGTGTCGGTGTTCTCCGGCAGCGGGTCGCCCGTGTCGACGACGATGTAGTCCGCTTCCGTGAGGCGGACCGGGTCGTTCTCGGTGGCGCCCGCGGTCTTTTCCGCGAGGAGCGCGATGCCGTCCATGGCGCTCGCCACATAATGCGGCGAGGAGCGGACCGCGTAGTGGGCCCGGGCGGTGACACAGTTGTTGGCCTCCCGCACGGGGACGGTCTCCGTCTTCAGCGGGATGTCTGCGGCGCGCACCGCGTCCACCATCTTCTGACGGGCCTCTTCCAGCGAGATATTGGTGAGGAACTCATACTTTTTCAAAACAGTAACACCTGCACTTTCGCGCTCCGTTCGAGACCTTCGAGGTCACGGGGAATGGTGATGGTCCCGTCGGCGCGGGACAGGACGGAGACCACGCCGGACTTCGCCGGCAGGGGGACCGCTTTTCCGTTTTCGAGGGCCACGGCCATGATTTCTTCCCGGCCGTGGTTCGAGGGAACTTTCTGAGACAGTTCCGCCTCCACATAGCGCGGCACCGCGATGGCGCCCCGGCGTTTCAGGATGGCCGGTTTCGCGAAGAGGTGGAAGGTGAAGAAGGCCGCGGCCGGATGGCCGGGCAGGCCGAAGGCGGGCACATCGCCCTCCAGCATGGCGAACATGGTGGGCTTACCGGGTTTCAGCGCCACACCGTGGAAATAGACGTGGCCGAAAGAGGACAGGACGCGGTTGACGTTGTCCCGCTCCCCGACGGAGGAGCCGCCGGAAATGATGAGGAAGTCGCACTCGCTGCGGACTTTGTCGATGGCGGCCCGCAGGGCGGGTTCTTCATCGGGCACGACGGGGTAAGTTTTCGCCTGACAGCCCAGAGCCTCGACGGCGGCCGCGAGTGTGACGGAGTTGATGTTGCGGATCTCCGTGCCCTTCGGCGTCTCTTTGTAGTCCACCAGTTCGTCGCCGGTGGACAGGATGCCGACGGTCAGCGGGTCCCGGACCGGCAGTTCGGAGATGCCGAGGGCCGCCAGGACCGCGGTGTGACGAGGCTCCAAAAGGGTGCCCTTCGGCACGGCGACCGCGCCTCGTTTGATGTCGTCCCCGGTGCCGTTGACGTTCTCATGGGGCGCGACGGCTTTCAGGACATAGCGGAACTGGTCGCCCAGGTCCTCCGTGTGCTCCACCATGACGACCGCGTCGGCCCCCTCGGGGACCTGGCCGCCGGTGGGCACTTCCATGCAGGAGGCCGGCGGCAGGACACGCTGTTCGTCCTCGCCCATGAGGACCTTGCCCGCATAGGTGACCATGGCCGGCAGCGCTTCGGAGCAGCCGTAGGTGTCGGCCGCCCGCACCGCCAGCCCGTCCACCGTGGAACGGGTGTAGGCCGGCAGGTCTTCCGGGCTCAGGATGTCCTCCGCGACGACTTTGCCGAGGGCGTCCGGCAGGGCGGCGACGTGTGTTCCCGCCGCCTCCGGCATCTGCTCCAGAATGATCTGCAGGGCCTCTTCTCTGGTGACAACATTCAGCATGATTTATCGGTTCACTTTCTTGCGCATTCGGAGGCCTCTCCGAGGAGGATGTCCAGTCCGTGGCGCAGGGGATTCAGGATGTATTCAAGACTCTCTTTGACGGCTTTCGGGCTGCCGGGCATATTGATGATGAGGGTGTCCTTGCGGATGCCCGCCGCCGCTCTCGAGAGCATGGCTTTCGGGGTGATGGTCATGGAGTAGGCCCGCATGGCCTCCGGAATGCCGGGGACCAGCCGGTCGCAGACGGCGATCGTGGCCTCCGGGGTCACATCGCGCGGGGAGAAACCGGTGCCGCCGGTGGTGAAGATGACATCGGCCAGCTTTTCGTCGGCGATGCGCTTCATTTCGTTCTCCAGGGTCTCCTGGTCGTCCGGAAGGACCGTATAGACCGTGACGAGGTAGCCCTCCGGCTCGATCATCTCCTGGATGGCGGGGCCGCTGAGGTCTTCCCGCTCCCCTTTGGAGCCCTTGTCACTGGCCGTGATGATGGCCGCTTTAAAAATACGTTTCTCGGGGACTTCCACTGTCATGACATCTCCATTCTTGACATGGCCGGGGTTCAGCACCTTCGCGAAGACGCCTTCCACCGGCATGATGCAGTTGCCGACGAGCCTGCGGATCTCACAGGCCGTGTGGCATTCTTTTCCGATCTGGGTCATCTGCAGGACCGCGTCGCCCACGAAAAACTTCGTGCCGATGGGCAGCGAGCGGAAGTCGATGCCTTCCACCAGCAGGTTCTCGCCGAAGTCGCCGGGCAGGACGTGGACGCCCTTTTCCGCGTTCTCGGCGTTGAACTGCTCCTCTTTGTCAAAGGAAAGGAGGCTCACCTGGCGGTGCCAGTTGCCGGCATGGGCGTCGTTTGCCATGCCGAGCGGCGTGATGTCGCTTTCGATGACATCCCGTTTGACGGTCCCTTTGCGTTCGGAAATGCAGACCGCTTTGACGATTCCTTCCATATATGGTCAACCTCCTATGCGGGACATGTCCCGGGTATCGATATCCTGTTCCTCGGCATAGTCGAGGAACGTGTGGTGCTGTGGTTTTTGGTCGATGGTCCGAAGGATGAGGTCTTTCAGTTCCTCATCGGAGGCCCCGGACCGAAGGGCGTGCAGCAGGTTCTCGCCCACGTTGTACTGCAGGCAGAGTTTGAGGAACCCTTCCGAGGTCATGCGGACCCGGTTGCACTCCTCACAGAAGCTGTGGCTCATGGCGGAGATGACCCCCACCGAGCCACGGAACCCCTCCGGTTTGTAGTACCTGGCAGGGCCGTGTCCACGGAGCGTTGGGTCTTCGGTCAGTTTGCCAAAGGCGCCCCGGATGAGGTCGAGGACCTCGTCCATATAGATGGCCTGTTCGTAGTCGTGCTTTCCGATGGGCATGTACTCAATGAACCGGACACAGACGGGCAGGAGCTTCGCCAGGGCGGCGATCTCCAGGACCTCGTCATCGTTCACGCCCCGCATGGCCACGCAGTTGACTTTCGTGTTGAGCCCCGCCTCGGCGGAGAGGCGGATGGCGTCCAGCACCTTCGGCAGGTTGCCGGTGGTGCGGGTGATGTCGTCGAACCGGGCCTCGTCCAGCGTGTCGAGACTGATGTTCACGGCACTCAGCCCCGCCGCTTTCAGATCCGGGAGCATGTCCGGCAGCAGCAGGCCGTTGGTGGTCATGGAGACCGACTCGATGCCCGGCAGGTCGTGGATGTCCCGGACCAGCGAGACGATGCCCTTCCGGACCGTCGGCTCTCCCCCGGTCAGCCTTATGTGCCGGATGCCGAGTTCCGCGAACAGGCGGATGAGACGCATGAGCTCCTCATACCGGATGACCTGCTCGTGGGACATGAGCTCCACGCCCTCCGGCGGCATGCAGTAGACACACCGGAAGTTGCAGCGGTCGGTCACCGAGACCCGCAGGTAGTCGATGACGCGTCCATACTTGTCGATCATAAGACGGCTCCCTTCAGAGCGCCGCTCTCATAGAGTTCCATAATGAAGTCCGCAATGCCTTTGATGTCCTCCCGGTCGAACACCGGCACGGAGGCCTCGTAGGCAGCGTTTTCGGCGATGTACCCCAGGACCTTGTCCTCCGACAGCGCCGGAGAGCGCTCGTCATCGGGTTTCACCATTTCCAGTTTCGGCAGCGCCGTGTTGCGGAGGCCTTCCACCAGAAGCAGGTCGGCGTCCGGGAACATGGTGAAGAGTTCTTCATAGGGCGGCAGGGACTTCCGGCTGACGGACATCTGATGGTCGTCGAAGATGACGGTGCCCGAGGCGCCCACTTCCAGGAAGCGGTAGGTGTCGGTGCCGGGCACATCCGGTTTGAAGTGGCCGCCGTTTTTGAGGACCGCCACTTTGAGGCCGCGGGAGATGAGCTCGGGGATGAGCTTCTCCAGAAGGGTGGTCTTGCCGCTGTTCTTGATGCCGCTGACGGAGATGGCGGGCTGCTGGGGACCGTAGGAGAAGTCGCCGGACTTGCCGCCGGTCTTCTCGCACAGGTGGATGTTTTCCATGTGCATGCGTTTGTCCATGGCCTTGCACATATCGTAGATGGTGAGCAGGGCAACGTTCACGCCGGTGAGGGCCTCCATTTCGACGCCGGTCTTTCCGTCCGTCTTGACGGTGCAGAACGCGGTGACCTTGTGCTGCTCTTCGTCCAGCTCAAAGTCGACACTGACCTTCATGATGGGCAGCGGATGGGCCATCGGAATGAGTTCCGGGGTCCTCTTCACGGCCGTGATGCCGGCGACCCGGGCCACGCCCAGCACATCGCCCTTTTTGGCGGTACCTTCACGAATGGCCGTCAGGACTTCGGAGGAGACCACGATGCTCCCTTTTGCCGTGGCAGTCCGGGACGTCACCGCTTTGCCGGAGACATCGACCATGACCGCATTTCCCTTTTCGTCAAAATGATTGAATCCCATACCGGACCCCCATTTTTTATATAGTCACTCTATTATATAAGAAAAAAAACAAATCAACAACCGATATGGAATGATAAACCATCATCAATCTCGGACATTTTCGAAGATTTGTCGCACATAGATATGTACTATCTATGCTATAATGTATTTTGGCATAATTCTGCTTTTGTAAAAATGAAAAAGGAGGTTCTGGAATGGAAGGAACAAAAGCCATCGATCTGGCTCTGCTCGATCCGGTCCTTACGGAATACAAGGGCGTTTCGGGCAGTCTTATCGCCATCCTGCAGAAGACGCAGGCCATTTACGGCTATCTTCCGGAGGAGGCCATCAACCACATCGCCGAGGTCACCGGCACCGCGCCGGCCACCATTTACGGTGTGGCTACGTTCTATGCACAGTTCCGACTGCAGCCTGTCGGCAAGCATCTCATCATGCTCTGCCAGGGGACGGCCTGCCACGTCAACGGTGCGGAGCTCATCTCCGCCGCCATCACGGACGAACTGGGCATCGAAGACGGAGAGACCACGGAGGACGGTCTCTTCAGCATGGAGCACGTCGCATGTCTCGGCTGCTGCAGCCTTTCCCCGGTCATGATGATCAACGGAAAGACCTACAGTACCCTGACTCCCGACAAGTGCCGCAAAGTCCTTCGCGAACTTGCCAGTGAAGGAGGTGCCGACGCATGAAACTCGTAGTAGGAGAAGGCAGCTGCGGACTCGCGGCCGGCGCCGGCGCAGTATACGAGCGCCTGGACACCCTTCTGAAAGAAAGCAACCCCACCGGCGTCGTCCTCGACATCACCGGCTGTAACGGCATGTGCTTCCTCGAGCCCATCGTGGACGTCTACGATGACGAGGGCACCCTGCACCGTTATGTCCGCGTCACCGAAAAGGACGCCGACGACATCTATGCCGCGGCCACCAAGGGCGATCTGTCCCTCATCGACCGCATCGGCATCACCCCGGACGAAGCCCACTTCCTGGAGGCGCAGACCCGCGTCGCCCTTCGGGACTGCGGTCTCATCAATCCGGAAAACATCGACGATTACATCGCCCGCGACGGTTACAAAGCCATCGAGAAGATCCTGAAGACCGGCATGACCCAGGACGACGTCATCGAACAGATCGACATCTCCGGCCTCCGCGGACGCGGCGGCGCCGGTTTCTCCACCGCCTTCAAATGGAGAGCGGCGAAGAACTCCGAAGGCGATGAAAAGTACCTCATCTGTAACGCCGACGAAGGCGACCCCGGTGCGTTCATGGACCGCGCGGTCATCGAAGGCGACCCCCACAACCTCATTGAAGGCATGCTCATCGGCGCCTACGCCATCGGCGCCAGCACGGCCATCGTCTATGTCCGTGCCGAGTACCCGCTGGCCATCGTCCGTCTGGAGAAGGCCATCAAAGACGCCACGGAGCGCGGCTACCTCGGAGACAACATCCTCGGTTCCGACTTCTCCTGCAACGTGCGCATCAAAGCCGGTGCCGGCGCCTTCGTCTGCGGCGAAGAGACTGCCCTCATCGAGTCCCTGGAAGGCAAGCGCGGCATGCCCCGCCTGAAACCCCCGTTCCCGGCCCAGGCCGGCTACTGGATGAAGCCCTCCAACATCAACAACGTCGAGACCTACGCCAACGTTCCCTGGATCATCAACAACGGCGGCGCGGCCTTCGCGGCCATGGGCACCGACGATTCCAACGGCACCAAGGTCTTCGCCCTGTCCGGTAAGATCAAACGCGGCGGTCTCGTGGAGATCCCCATGGGTACCACCCTCCGCGAAGTCATTTTCGACATCGGCGGCGGCATCAAGAACGACGTGCCCTTCAAAGCCGTCCAGCTGGGCGGTCCCTCCGGCGGATGTGTACCGGCTGAAAAGCTCGATACCACCATCGACTACGCCGAACTGGGCAAGACCGGCGCCATCATGGGTTCCGGCGGTATGGTCGTCATGGACGAGACCACCTGTATGGTCGGCATGGCGAAGTTCTTCCTGGACTTCACGGCCAAGGAGAGCTGCGGCAAATGCGTCCACTGCCGTCTCGGCACGAAGCGCATGCTCGAGGTCCTCGACCGCATCGTCAAGGGCCAGGGCGAAGAGGGCGACATCGAGAAACTCGAAGAGCTGTGCTACGCCATCAAGGACGGCGCGCTCTGCGGTCTC
>JAEIGA010016106.1_pt1 | contig 11378 bp, 23 predicted proteins | sample 9270691 | NCBI WGS metagenome assembly JAEIGA01 (sample SAMN17057246, study PRJNA624740) | gut metagenome | biome: biome; isolation source: fecal sample | host: Bos grunniens | place: China: Xizang | collected 2019
TGCAAGTTCTACATCGGTATGTACGTGGTTTGCAAAATAGAAAACTTCAATTTCTATTTCACCTCTCTTAACATAGTTGTTAAGAATACCAATTGCTTCCATACCTCTTCTAACATCGCTGTCGCCCCAAGACATACTTTGGTCAAAGTAAACATTTATTTTAGGGATGTGTTTTGAGTTAGTAGTCATTTTACCTCTTCTCATTACACCGGATCCCTCATAGCTCATATTACTCATCTTCCAAGTTTTATTCTTTTCTCTTCTGACTTGATATGAAATAAATCTATTTAACGATTCTTGGAACTTCGACATAGGAGACCGTGCATCTTCTTTTTCTTTCTTACGTTGAGCTTTTTCTTTAGCAAGTCTTTTCTCACGGTCTTTGTCTACTTTACTAGCGGTTTCATTTTCAATTTCATCCTTGGTAACTTCATCACCAAGCATATTTTTAATATCGTCAAGCCTTTGCTGTCTTTCTTCTTCGGTTTCTTCTTCCCATTCTTCACCATTAGCTTCCGCTTCAGCTTTTTCTTTTTCTATTTGTGCCTGACGTTCAGCTTCTTCAGCATCAAGTTCGCCCTCTTTCGGTTTATCGCCTATTTGAGGACCTTTATTCTTGTCTTTGTCTCCATCCTTGGAAGAAGAACCCACTTGTACAAGCTTTGTACCATCAAAGATGTATACATTGCCAGTAGCATCATCCATATATAGATGAACATCTTTTACTGAGTTCATTATATCTTTTACTCTATCAGACATTTAATTTTTCCTCAAATACTATAATCTCTGTAGAACGAACTTCTTTCCATCCCACTTATACTTTTTACCAGTTCTTACATCTTTGAACATCTGACCCTTTTCTGGAGTCTTTAATTCTGGTGGCTTTCTTTTTTGATTATCAGGAAGTTCACTTCGTTCTAAATCATATGGGTCACCATTTTCATCATTGAAAGTATTTTCATTTTCATATGAACCGTGGTGTTCTTGTGGCTGACCGCCTTGACTACCTTGATTTGAAGCTTCACCAGCATCTCCGTCGTCTCCACCACTTTGTTGTGATGAATTACCACCATTACCTTGCTGACCACCACCAGATTCTTGACTATCTTCACCAGCTTCATTACCTGAGCCGGAAGAGTTACCACTTGAACCACCACCGGAAGAGTTTGCATTACCAGACTCTCCACCTTCTTCTCCACCAGCACCACCACCAGATGACTTTTCACCCTTACCAAAATCGGACATTTGTAAGTCATAAGGTTGGCCGTTTTGGTCTAAGAAAGTATCAGCGTCTACAAATGTACCTCTATGAATATTTGTACCTTCTACTAGTATCTTATTCTTCTGCATCTGCAAACAACCTCCTCAATTCTTCTGCGGTCTTAGGATCAGTATAAATGGTATTATCCATTGGGCAAAGAAATGCTGATTGGTCTTCATCCATAAACGTGCCTAAAATGCAATCGTCTTCATCCATCTTGCTTTCTTCTTCTTCACGCTTACGTTCTTCACGTATCTTATCATACATTTCTTCAACTGACAAATCCACCCAATCTGGGTGGTCATCTTCGGTTACTAAACCTTGAACTATTTCACCATTTAATTTAAGGTTACGTACAATTTCTTTATCTTTGTCAGTATAGCCTCTATTAGAAATTTCATAGTCAGCTGCATAGTTGAACATCGAGTTACTATAAAGTTCCTTCTTGATTTCATCTAAGGTCATATCATCAATATCATCTGGGTCAAGACCTTTTTCTATAGCTAACTTATCTAACAACCGTTTTTCGTGCTTTAAGTAATGATGTAATATTTCGTGTCTAATAATAGTACAAATTTGAAATTCATCTAAAGTTCTATTTGCAACTATTACACCTTTAGCTGGATCCAGATATGCAGCTATTCCAGGGTGATTTGTAAAATTAAAATCAAACTTTTGAAATATCTTTGCATAAGTAGGATAGCCTTCACTTCTAAGTACGTGTATTAAATAGTTTTTAGCATTTTTTTCTTCTCTGGTCATTGCCATAGCTAATCACCTAAAATAAATTACCTATCTGGTCGTAAATGTTTTGTTCTTTCTTTCTTGCCTCTTTGGCAGCTGCAAATGGGTTAAGTTCAGGGTCATTACTGAATACTGAATTAGCCTTATCATCAACATCTACATAATCTTCAAGAATATCTTCAATAAGATTCTGCATACGTGGGTTGCAGAAACCACTCCACATATTAATAAACTTTTCTTTCTTGCCTTGAGAAGCCATAAGTAAGTTAGTTAATGAACGTGGATTCAATACTGGATAACCATTGAACTGAGCTTCATCTTCTTCTTCATCGCCATCAAACTCAAATCTTGGGTCTTTAAGCAGCTTAGTAGCAATTGCAAGTCTACCAGCAATAGCAGGGATTCTGTTCGTCTTGCCAGCTTCTTCCATCTGCTTCATATCTTTATTGAATCTGAAAGTGAAGTATTTAAGCATTTGATTCTTATCACTCTCAACATCAACGGTTCTAAATCTTGACCTCATTGGATTGTCGAGTTCATTTACTTCATTTCCAGGTCTTGGCGGGTTAATTGCAGCAATAGTAAATAAGAACCCTTTAAGTAATCTCTTACCACTCGGATCCTCTTGGTCATTTACTACGTGGTCATTAATCAATGTAAGCAGAGAACCTGCTACATCCTGAGGGGCTCTATTAAGCTCATCTAAGAATAATACAGAATTTGGTTTGTCTAACTCATCAAATTCGTGGTTAGATAATTTAGTTACAGTATTAGTAGGATTGCCTTCTTCATCATACTGTCTACCAACAATACCACCTAAATCAGAAGGGTCAAGTGTCTTTGCATCTTTTTCTACAAAGTTTACACCTCTTAACTGTGCCCATCTTTTAACAATGGAAGTTTTACCAGTACCACCACGACCTACTAGTAATACGTTAACTCCGCTAACCATTCCGAAGTCTTTAGCTTCTTCGGCTGCTTCTAAGGCATCATCTAATACTTCACCAATAACCCCTAAAGGTTCTTCTTCTGTGATAACTTCTCCTGCTTCAATTGCCTGTGCGGCTTTCTTTACTTCTGAGCCAAATTCTTTAGCTGCTTGTTCGATTGAAGCTTCAGTTAAAATTCTATTAATCTTCAATTTCTATTCCTTTACTTTAGTAATTTCTCTCTAATAGCATTTACTGACATATTTTTTAAGGCACTTGTTTTTCTTAATGCCCAGCCTTCTTTATCTAACATTTCTTCAGTTAAGACATCTTCATCTTTTCTTCCGGTTAGTCTTTTGTAATAACTTCTTAATTCATTATTACGTACACCTTCATCGTACTTAGGCTTCGGTACATAAGGCTTCAAATCTTCTTTTATTGAATCAGTATCAATATCTCCATTAAAATTCTTTAATGACTCTTCATTAGATGCCATATATACTAATGCCCCATCTTCATCATATACATAATATGTACCTTGATGTTTTTCTATGTTATACATTATATTTTTCACCTCTTTATATAGATATGGCTTTTTACGACATAATTTAGCAATAAGTTACATTATTATTTATACAAATAAAGGGACAATTCAGTATCTTCTACTGTATTTGCGCCTTTATCTTCTTATCTATTTTATTATCTTTCGTTAGTATATATTAGTTTAACTGGCTTTGTTATTGTTTCCCATTCATTTATTTGTATATCTTTTGTTTCTGTACATATCATCTTTACTCTTCTACCATCATTTATCTCTGCCAATTGTTGTACTAATTGCATATACTGTAACCGTGCCATTTCAAAAGGAGCACTTATTGTTTGTCTAGTTGCTAGTTGGTCTTCTATATAGATTTCTATATCTAATTGTAATATATCCACAAAGGGATTATCCCCGAACCCAAAATTAAATATCAATATTAATCACCCTCTTCTTCATTTGATAGATTGATTGTATTGTATTCTGCTATACTATCTGCTAGCTCTTCCAGTTCTTCTTCACTAAGTTCTTCTGCACCTTCATCTGCTGGTTCTAGTACTTCTATCTCAGGCATACTGTCAAAGTCAATTACTTCAGGTTCTCCCTCTTCTACTGGTTCTTCATCTACATACCAGTTATCATATATAATATGTCCTAAGTGAATAATTGGTGTGTCTATATCTTTTACTGCAATTCTTACTGTTTTATCTTTACATTCGTCTAGTACAGTTACACCCATTACCTGCATAATCTTCGCAATCTTTTTACTGTCAACACTAAAGTTACCAAACCTACAACTCCATTGGTCACCTTGAAGAATTAATGTAAATAATACTTCTTCTACATTCTCTGGATTCATTGCAATTACATAATTCATTACTTGACCGTTAAGAATCGTATAACCCTCTTGCATTAACTGATTTGTGTTTACCATAATTATCTTCCTCCGTAATTTATTTCTATAACTTCTGTTGTACTTGCTGTCGTACTTGTTACAAATGGATCTACATATTTATGTGTAGGTTCAGAAGTAGTAATTGGTTTATCGACAAAAGGACTAACTGGAGTGCCTGTTCCAGTACCAGTACCTACCCAAGGAACATATACTGGTTGTGGCTCCCAAGTTATCATACGTAACCTATTACCGTCTTCATACCCATCATAATATACTTCATCAAGTAACTTCTGTAGTTCTTCTTCTGTGAACTCTATTTTATTATTTTTATTTACCGTAAATACTTTAGTTTTCATAATATACAATACCTTCAAACAGTTCTTCTACATAAGGTAACTTCTTAAATTCGTCTAATAGAAACTTCCATTCGCTCAACCTATGACCTTGCCTTTGAGCCATCATATTGTATACATTTTCATAATTCATTGTGATTGTTCTTGTTTGTAACCAAGATTCTGGTAACCAACGAATCAATTCTTTCCAATATCTTTTATCTTTAGTTTCATTATATTTCTGTCTAAGTTCTTCAAGAAATTGTATTATAGAAGGTTCATCATATGAATTACAATAACCACAAGATTCAACTATATCTTTAATTTGCATATCATAATGAAAAGCATTATCACCACGGTCATCAATGCCAGAAAGATATACTAGATCAGGTTTATAATCATCTATTTCAAAACAATCTAATGTAATTGGTGTAGTAGATAATTTATGCATAGTTGAAGTAGAATTAGCTACTACACCAATTTTATATGTATCAAATTCTTTCCAAAAATATAGTGGTGCAGTTAAGTCAAATGATACAATAAATTGTCGTAAGAACTTTCTATGCTCTGACCCGGCTTTGATTAGGTTTCTTGCTAATATCAAATCCTTTCTACCGAGGATAAGTGTGTCTGCAGAAGTTATTATACTATCACTTCTATCCCAACTTTCAAGTGGATTTCTCATACCTCTTAATGCACCTACAAAATTATATGTTTTTACATTACATATCTTCATCTTCTACTACAAGCTCCTCTAAATCATCAAATGTAATTGTATACTCATTTGTAGCCAACCCAGGATCAATAGTATTGCCTTCGTATGCATCTAATCTCTGTTGCATTATTTCTAAATCTCGTTTGTATGTGTCCATTATAGCAGTTAACATTCGGTTATCTCGTGCAACATCATAATATAACTTTTTATATTTTAAGTATTCATCCTCGTAAGTTTCAATGCCAAGCATAAACAATACCAATCTTCTAAACATTCTATCTATCCTTTCTTCTTAGTATATATTGAAATACACTAATATGAGTACTGGCTATCTTAGTACTCATATTAGTGCTTCAAAAAAGGAGGTCAACTATGTTAAAGTGAAATCAACAATGGTCTTCTTTTTTCTAACAGACTTCTCTTGTAGTCTGCTAGTTCTTTATCAACTCCAGGAACTTTATACTGGTAGTTCTTTTCTAGCTGAAGTAGTCTTTTACGTTCTTTCTCTAGTTCATTGTAATAAGGTTCTACAGTTCTTTTAACAGTATCATAACATACGTTAAAGTGTGCCGCAATGGTACTGTAACTCTTACCAGCATTATGCATCTGCACCATTCTATGTTTCATATCACCAGTTACCTTACGCCGTCTATCGTAGTTAGTACCGGCAATCTTTACATTTTCATTAACAAAGTGGTCACTACTGTTAATAAGTTCTTTTTTAGTCATCTTTTAGTCCTCCATTAATTATCATTTTAGTAAATACTAAATACCAGCATTTTGTACATATTCTACCAAGTCAGGGTCTGGCTCCATGCCAGGAAGTACCCCATAAAGGTAAGCCCAAGCCATACCACCAGCTACAAACACAATTATCATACAAATTAATATTCCTTTGAGTAAATTCATTTCATTTACCTTCCTTTCCTTAGTTATCATCATTACCTCTATTGTTATTATACACTATAAATATCAATTTGTAAATGTTTTTTTGAAAAAAATTTAATTATTTTAGAAACTATATTCGACTACGTAACACAGCTCATCATTGCTAACTGGATCAATATCCATTAGTATTTCTAATAGGTGGGAACAAACATAACCAATACTGTATGTATCTACAGCGAAGAATCTCATATAATCTTTTTTCTCATCATCTGATAGTTCTAGAAATACATACGGACTTATTGGTTTACTCATTTCCCAATATAGATATTCCTGCTTATCTTCACATTCATAATATGCAATAACTTCTTCTTTTGGGCAATATCCTTCTACAATACCATCGGTATTATTCTTAACTAGTTTGTTTATGTCTAATTCGTACACATAACTTTTACTTTCTTCACTATCAGACCAAGAGTATTGATTAGCTAATTCGGAGAAGTCAGATTTGCTTAATACATCATTAGGTATCATCGGTAATTCTTCTGTAAAGAAATCCATATCAATGAAGCTCTGGCTTCTCCAAAAAATATCTTGCGGTTTACCTTGTTTATTATAAATCAATGATTCGTACACACCATCTTTAGTTTTCTTTGCTGGGTAAAAATATAATTCTCTGCTCATTAAAATCTCCTACGATAATTTTACATAAGTAACATCTGGTTTATCATATGGATAATTATTATGTACCCAAGTTGATTCAGTTACTTCAATATCATCATAAATATAATCATCAATTGCAACTCGCATATCTTCTGGATACATCTTCAAAATATTAATTAATTCTTTAACGGTCATATTTTATACACCACCCATTATCTTCAACATTATGTTCAATATAAGTACAAAATCTTAAAGTTTCTGTCTTATCATTCTGTGTGTGCTCATAAGTACAACTTTCTGGGCAATCTTTGCATTTATGTACCTTAATTGTATCAATATTACTAATGATGTCTAATATTGAGTATACATCACAAGATGTTCTATCGCAACATCGTTCTTGACAGAAGTCACAAAACTCATATTTTATTTCGCTAATAATACCTTTTGGGTTAACAAGTTCCATAAACTTCACCACCTTATGTTGGATTATCAACTACATTAACATCCTCAAATGTTTCTTCAATGCATTGTCTATAATATTCTAATACTGTTTCATACTTTTCTCTGCATCTTCCATAATACTTACAGACGAATACATCACCAAAGTCTTTGCCATAAATTTCATCGCTGAGTATCAATTCAGCGTGTCTACAGGACTTACAATAATCATTTAGAAATTTTACGGTTGCTTTTTCAAATACCATATTATTCACCTCGTTCTAAATTTTCTTTCAATAAGTCTTTATAATAGTTCATTGCCTCTTTATATGTTGACATACAATCGTCAAAGCTCTCACAAGCTAGTATTGTACTGTCTAGTGTTGTGTACCAACCGTGCTTAGGGCTTATTTTTACCAATCTCATATATGGGCAATTAGTACACTCTTCATTTACCATCTTTACTTGAGCTGTCTTATACATCTTGCTTACCTAGTCTTTTCCTTAATCAACACATAAGTGATAACTACCCCACACCAAGCTCCAAATATCAATCCTGCACAAAATGAAATCGTAGTAACCATTAATCATCATCTCCTAGCTCTTCGTACTTATGATTGTATAAACTCTTTAATACTCTTATTACTACATCTGAACAATACTTGAGATGTTCACAACCTTCTTTGCCTTTAGGTTCGTGTGAACAATCTTCACAAATATAAATTTCTGTTCTCATACTATCCCTCTAATTCTTTATACATTATTGCACCACACTCAGGACAAAACTTTGATTTGTGCCACTTTTCAAACTTAGTACCACAATTGCTACAAGTGTAGTTTGCCCAATCATTCCAACCATTACCAGCAAGTTCTTCTTTCCATTCACCATATCTGGCTTCGCTTGCAGTTACCGTTGGTATGTTTTTAGTCCACTGATCCTTTATGTTTTCAATGGTTTTTTTAGGCAAGGGTGCGCCTTCCATTTTTTTATCGAAGAACAACTTAAATTCTTCAAGGTCAACATATTCTTTAATAACAATACGGTTTCCAGACTCTAACGGCTTTGCGTACCCACACCAAAAATCTCCATCTTCTTTGAAACTTCTATTGTATATGCCAATCTTATCACAATGGAATAATCCTGGGTCGTGCATATATGGTTTATGATACTTGCAATCTTTACAATGTATAACTTTATATACATCTTCACAAGGTGCTTCACAAATAAGATTTTCAAGCTCAAAAAATAAATCTGTCTTACGTGCTTCATCTAATAGGTCTTTTCTTTTAATGTAGGTCATTCTTTATCACTCCCATTAAGCATAACATCCTGTATTCCACCAATTGCATAACTAATCCCACAAATTATACCACAACAGTATTCACTATCTTTCATACCCAATGTTACAAAGACTTCTTTAAGCCTATTCAACTGGTCAATTATATAATTACCGTCAACCAGTTTTACTGGCGGTGGGTCAGCTGTCTTAAAGTTTTCAACAGCATTTCTCATTCGTTCAATATCTTCTTTAGTAATCTCTGTAAATTCAATATCACAAAGGCATCTCTGGTCATTGCCAAACAGTTCACATCTTTCACAATTAAGTGTCGTACACATTTTTTTATAGTTCATAAAGAAATCTACAAGTTCATCAGATTCTTCTTCTGGCTCATATAGTGGCTTGAAATAATTACACTTAATCTTTTCAAGGTCTTTATAACCTTTGCAATCTTCGTGTTCAAATTTACAATCTCTACAAATACTTACTGCCATAATTAGTCCTCCTACGTTAAGTATATAACAAATACTGTAACTATTGTTGATATTATGATAGAAGGTAGCAAGTAGTCTATCTTGCTACCTTTTCCTCTCTTAATCTTCATAATTAATTACATATTTACCTACTTCATCTAATTCACGCAATCTTTCAATTCTTGCTGGAATAACAACATTAATATTACATTCGCTACAACATCTTGCTTCAGTATTCTTATTTACTGGATACGGACTATTACCATAACCTTCAAATTCTTTTCCACAAATGCAACACTTCATATTTCTTACCTCCCTTATTGTATGTTCATTATAACATATAATTTACTATTTGTAATGTTTTTATGAATTTATTTTATTAAATCTATTGAACATTATTTCTTTCACTTGGTACAACCTAGCCTCTTCGGTCATATAATGGTCGTACTCTTCACAAGGTACTGCAACTAATGAGAAACTTCTTTGTTCTTCATTTATAATAGAACATCCCATATAGTACTTTGGGTAAAATACCATTAACCACAATTCAGCTTCATCAATATCCTCAATATCTTCAAGTTCAAATTTTCTTTCTTCAATAATATCAAAGTATGGGTATTTCTTTTCATCATCCCAATCATAGTAGTTAGGTTTTTCACCATATCTTCTTCCATAAATAATAACCATCTTCTTACCTACCTTTCCCTACATTATGATGTCTATGAAACAACCATTATCATTTCTAACAAAGCTACCAACTACAGTTTCTTTATCAGAATACTGTTCTTTGTACTCTTTGTATCTAACGGTTTTTATTTCTACATCATCATACTTACTTAACTGAACATTCTTCTTGTAGTTAACAATATCTTCTTCACTCATTGATTGCTTTTCAACAAGGTCATAAATCTTAACTCTTGAAAGAACCGTTTGTTCTTCACCCTTATACTCACTAATCTCTTTTACTGAACCACCAATAAATACTTTATCGCCAACTTCTACAAGTTCAATACCATCATAACCATCCTTATCAACAAACTCAATACCAAGCCCACGGTCACATCTATAAATGTAAATGTTGCCATCATCATCTAAGAACTTGTGTATATAACGAATACCATCGTCATAGTAGTGGTAACTTCTACCTTGATACATAATACTGTCAATAAGTACCACTTCAATTCTTACCTTGTCTTTGACTTCAAACTTACTCATTGTACTTACCTCCGTAATTGTTACCTCTTACCCCCATAATTATAGTAACATACTTGCAATGATTTGTAAAGTACTTTTTGAAAAATTTTTTGAAAAATTTCAATAAAAAAGAGGGTGTATAAACACCCTCTTAATTACTATTGTTGTATCTTGCTTATGCTACAACGTGACCACAAATAAGCAGGTCAGCGTTCAGAATCTTGCAATCATACATTGTTGACCAGCCCTGGCTCATTCCACCATCAGCAAATCCAAGCAGCTGAGTAGGAACAACTGGCATATACGGAGCATAGATACCACAAGCAGCTTCCATAGCACCCTGATTTACACCAAATACAATCTTACCAGCTTCGATATTCGGAGTTACAAATACCTTCAGTCCGGAAAGTGTTCCAGCGAAGTATGGTCCATTGAAGCCAGTCATCTGTTGTGCGGAGAATCCTGGTACAAACTGAATCAGAGGCATTACGTCAGGAGCAACCAGCATAAAGTTCGGGGTGAACTTCTTGGTTCTCTGATAGATTGCCATCTTGTACTCTTCAATCTTAGCAGCGAAGGAAGCATAGTGGTCAGCCATATTAACACCAACTGGCAGAGTCTTGCTGAAGTCAGCAATTCCGGCATCCGGAGTAGCAGCATCAATCAGCATATTGCAGATTTCTGTGTCAATTTCCACTCTTGTTACATTATAACCGATTCCGTTATAATTCTATATATTGCTATATAGGTCGGACTATATCATTACCCATTATTGATACCAACCTTTAATGGGTAGTTGGCACTTCGATTTCTCTTGAAACCTACTCTACTCGTTTATTCACTACAGTTTTTCTCTATAGCTATACTTTCGATAGTCTCTGCACTTTCATTATGTTTTTTCTTCCCTTTTATATAACCACTACTGAAATATGTTTCCAATTCTTCGGGTAGTATACATTTGTTAATAATACCATTATTAACATATATTCTACCTTTGGTGTGGTGTGTTGTTGTTTCATATCTTCTTTTAA
>JAEIGA010016107.1_pt1 | contig 11378 bp, 8 predicted proteins | sample 9270691 | NCBI WGS metagenome assembly JAEIGA01 (sample SAMN17057246, study PRJNA624740) | gut metagenome | biome: biome; isolation source: fecal sample | host: Bos grunniens | place: China: Xizang | collected 2019
GAAGACCTCCAGAAGGTGAAGGAGTACATGCTACGCAGCCATGCCGAGCGCATCAAGACAAACGGTTACTGGATGAGCCAGCTCGTCAACAACGTGAAGGAAGGCAAGGACAACTTTGCCATCTACGAGAAGACAGTCAACAGCATCACAGCCGCTGACATTCAGAAAACTGCCAAGAAGATCTTCCAGAGCGGCAACCGCATCGAAGTGGGCATGACAGCTCCAAGCGCAAAATAAGCCTACGCAACAACAAACTATAACACAAAAAAGGATGCTCCTCGCGGGCATCCTTTTTTATTTTCACTCATTACAAATTTAAGCTCCTCTGGAGACTTTAAGCAACTTAGCCCTCCTAAAATCTCTAAACTTAGGCTAAGTTTATACAAACTCAGGTTAAAACCATACAAACTCAGACTATGTTTATATAAACTCAGACTAAGTCCGGAGTTTCCACCCCGCTTGCGGGGAATCTTAGTGCTTGTAAAAATTCTTAATGTGCATGATTAGTTACATATTCAACCGTGCAAAGTGGCAAAGGATTTCTAAAAAACGAGAGAAACTGACAGAAACTCATCCTTTCGAAGGTCATCAGAGCAATACGGGGTAAAATACCGCCTTGGTTAATATATGTTAAACATACACAAAAAGAATGCCCGAAACTGTCCGTCTTTATAAATATAATGTACCTTTGCTACAATTAGGTTATTATTTTTTAACAAATGTTTCGCCAATAGTGTGCATGGCTTTCAAATTGTTAATCATGCACATTAAGAATTTATACTCATTAATTATATATGGGAGCACTGATTGACATCATTCAATTCTCGTTCAGCAGCATCGTTTGGGGAATACTGATTGCAGTGGTATGCATGGCGCTGTTTGTCTTCATAATCAAAGGCTGGTGGAGAAACGCATTGTTCACAGTCTGGTCCTATCTGATAGGGATTGTGCTATTCTTGCTTTTGACATTCCAATGCACACTTATTGTAGGATCTATCAAGATCATCAACACTACAGAAGAATACGAGGAATATTTCACAGAGATAGTTAACAGCGCATACGAAGGTTGGGAGGAAGTGTCGATAGAAGATGCAGACGTTGTGATCAAGAAAGCCATTGCTGAATATCCTTTGCTCTCGTACTATATAGGCGGAGGACAGTTTAGCGGATACAATGCCAAACGATTGCCTAAAGCCATTGCTGATGAACTTGTCGCGGTCATGAGTGCATATATCGGACGCCGATTGCTTTGGTGCTTGGCATTTGTGATCATTGCCGGATTTATCGGCATAAAGACCATCAACAAGAACAACCGTTCGGCACGAGCAGACAGAACAGAAAGAATTAGCGCAAGAAGCAGCAGGCCTGCTGCGGGAAGAGAGCGCAGACCGCACATCAGTCACCGAAGAAGATAAAGAAGAAATCTATAAAACATAAAAAAAACAAATACTATGGCAACAAAAAGTTTTTGCAGCGGCAACCACATCCTCATAGGACTTGGTGGTACCGGAGGTAAGATTTTGCGCGCATTCAAGATGCGCATGTTCGAAGAGTTCCCTACAGCTGAGGAGCGCAAGAACCTGGCTGTTTCGTTGCTCTATGTCGACTCTACCGATGAGATGATGCTTAAAGAGGCTCGTCAGAAGTGCAGAGTAATGGGACAGGACGCTTCATTCACCAACAACGAATTCTTCAACATTAAGGACGTTGATGTTGAACACATTCTCGACCACATCAGCAACTATCCTTCTGTGAAAGGAATCGTAAACAACGTTGGAGCAGTAAAGTCTGCCATCGGCTCGTTGGGTCAGGCAGCTGGTCAGAAAAGGCGTGCTGGTCGTTTGCTCTTCGCAGCAAATGCTGTAGGTTACAAAAACAGCCTTCGCAATTCCTATGCCCGTTGTGAAGCCATTTCTGGCAATGGTGACGAACTCTACATCTACATTTTCGCTGGTCTTTGCGGTGGAACAGGTTCGGGTTCAATCATTGACGTGGTAACACAGACACGAAAAGAGTACCCTAACGCTAACATCTCTGTTTATGCCATGATTCCAGAAATGAATCTACCGGCAGCAAACATGGACCAGGGACGTTATTACCAAAACGGCTATGCTGCGATGAACGAGCTTAATGCCCTTCAGGCAGGACGTTTCTTCCCTCAGGACGTGACAGACAACTGCGAAGCAAGATTCTATAGCGATGCAATAAAGGGTGTAGCTAACGGACTCACTATCTACAGTAACGTAAACGAAAACGGTCTTACTGTAAACTCTTTCACAGAACTCCCTAAGATTGTAAGCGACTACATCTTTGCGAAAATCTTCACAATAAACTGCGGAGACCCTAACCTTCGTGCCATCAAGGATGCGTTCACTTACGAGAACATGGATGACTTCGCACTCGAATACGACGAAGGAGCAAACGCAGGAGCAGACGGCAAGGTTCCAGTGGCAAGAACAAAGAAAATCAATTCGTTCGGCATCAAGCGAGTGATGTACCCTGAATTGCGAATCCTCAAGCACATCACATACACTGTGGGCGAAAGCGTGCTTTACCAGTTCAAGTACAACAACTGGCGCGAGAACCAGGGTTTTGTAAACGAAGAGCGAAACAAGGACTATCGCAAGGACTACCTCAACAAGGAAAACTTGGCAAACTGGATGCTCGACGATCTCCACCTCACACTTGAACTCAAAGTGCTTGAGTCAGATGCTGACTACCCTCGATTCGCAGACTACTGGCACGACAAGGCCATTGCCTACGCAGAAGAAGCAAAGAAAGCAAGCTGCCCGCTCAACGAACTCGACAATATCATGAACGAGTTCTATATAAGCCACTTCCGCGAAGAGGGTGTAGAATCATTCTATGCCGGAAAGGAGAAGGCTATACCTGAAATCGCTAAGGAAATTCGCCATAAGATAGAAGGTGAACTATTTGAGAAATGGAAATTGGGCGACGTATCTATCGTTGAGCTCCAAAAGGTGTCTAAACTCCTGCTTGAGCGCATGAATGAGATACGCACAGAGTTGGAGACAAAGGCAAAAGCAGCAAAGGAAGACTACGATGCATACGACATGGACAGAAACGACAACGTGTCCGAATGGAGCCGACTGGGCATCCTTCAGCGCATGGTTGGAGTAGGAGCACGCAGATATGCTGATCACCAGGGTATCCTCACCGATTACTATACAGCAAAAACTATGCTCACAGCATGGGAGTTTGCAAAGAAACTTGCTGCAAGAGTCTTCGTGGAAATAGGCAAGATGAACGAAGACATTCTCGCATTCGGTCAGAAAATCAACTTGGCTCTCGAGGAGACTGAAAAACTCGTTTCAGCACAGCGCAAGGTCAACAAAGGACTTGAAGACTACAAGAGCGCAATCATAGAAGTAAGCGAAGACGAAGCAATGGTTGAGTTCGAGATTGACCTCAAGACTGACAAGACAGACATGCCTAATATCGCACGCCAGCTTAGAGAAACAATCCTTCCGCAAGGAGACTTCATCAACTTCGGCAGATTGGCTAATGAGATCGACATCGACGACATCAAAGACGCTTTCGACATAAAGCTCTCAGAAATCGTAAAAGCTAAGCACGATAGCAAAGCTGACAGCGAAAATAAAGTTTTAGGATTGAACATTCTGACTCAGTTGCAGCAGAAGTTGAAGACTGACGATGAGATAAAGGAATTTGCAGAAAAGATTGTGGCACAAAGCGGAGTATTCCTCAAACTGAATAACGACCAGATGAAACTCCACTTGCGCAACAACGAAGGCAACCTCAGTCCTACAAACACTGCAAGTATCAACAAGAAAGCAATCCTTGTGTCCATTCCATCACCTGATAAGAACGAAGGACTCAAGAAGTTTGCCGACAAGATGGTAGAAGCATTCAGAGGCAGTATTAAGCAAGGCAACGCCATCTTGGATATAATCATCGACAATAAGAGCGAAAGAACAGACGAACTTAGCGTATTGACAGTGTCATACTGCTACCCTATGCGCGCTATCGATTGGATGTCAACTTACAAGACACGCTACGAAAAGTTCCTCAACACGGGCAATCCAAATACTGACGCAAGCAATGCTATTCTGCTCCATAGCGAGGGTGACGGCAAAGACCTTCCTTCGCTCTTCGCACTGACCGACGAAGAAATACAGAAACGTCTGGAAGCAGAAACTCCTAGCGTTGCTCCAACAAGCCCTACAGCAGGACCTACACCTGTAACAGGCGGTGCTAGTACGCCTCCTGGCATGCCACCTGTCAATCCAGGCCCTGGTATGCCACCACTGCCACCACAACCAACACCAAACATTAGTTTGCACATGGCTGTTGGCGGACAAAGCTACGGACCTTATAATTGGGATGTTTGCAAACAGTTAGTACAGAACGGACAACTTACGCCACAAACTATTGTATGGATGGAGGGAATGACTGCATGGGGACCTGCGGGACAGGTGCAAACACTGCAACCACTATTTGCTCCAGCAGCACCGCCAATGCCTCCAGCAACACCAGGCATGCCACCAATGCCTCCAATGCCTCCAACAATGTAAAAGCAACTTTAATAACAAATAATCGACTAATAATAAACAATAGACATATATGGCAACATCTAACAGAAACGAAAGAGTACGTTTCAGATATGGTATATGCTTGAACGACAAGGATTGTTCAAAGTGTAAAGCAAAAGAAGTTCAACAAATTACTGCTCGTAAGGAGTTTGTTTGCGAAGAGTGCGGAAAACCACTGCGCGAATGCCCTCCGCCTCGCTCATTCTGGGACAAGTACGGAAAGTTAATCATTGCAGCAGCTATAGTTGTAATCGCAGTAATAGTAGTACTTTGCGTGACGCTGATACCAGGCGGCAAGACTGAATCTCAAGAGGGTATAGACACAACAGAGGTGGATACAGTCAAAGTGGACACAGCAAAGGTGGACACAGCAAAGGTGGACACAACTAAGGTAGACACAGTCAAAGTCGAACCTGTAGTTCAAGAACCTATCACTGAACCAAAACCTGAAAAAGACCCAGAACCAATTGTTGAACCAAAACCTGTGACAAACCCGACATATGGTACTGTAAATCTTGGTTACGGCACATACACCGGTGATTTAAAGAATGGCAAACCACACGGACATGGCATAATCACTTACACAAAGTCAACAAAAATCGTAAATTCCAAAGACTTTATTGCAAACCCTGGAGATACATACGAAGGTGATTTCCGCGACGGTAGAATAAGCGGCGGAATTGGATATTGGAGTCACGACGGCAACCAGACTGCAGTAAAACCATGACAAAAAAGATTCTATGCATATTGACGACAGTCATGGCATTGGCTTTTAAAGCCAGTGCCATGCCATCGTTTAATACCAAATTGCACGCAAGAATCGCCCAAGAGGTAAAGATAGACATCCCTGACAACATCGGGATAGAAGCAAACAATGACAGCACGTGGTCTTTCAGAGGACGCACACTACGCATAAGAACCGATGCTTTCGGCGATGTCTCGCACATCGGTTACAAGATGTTTGACAATTCCATCGTTGATGCATACGACAACACCCCATTGCTCAATTTTATCGAGCGTTACATTCTGGAGTTAGACCTTTGCCTTGACGGACGTACCCCTGCAGATCGCATGGACATTGACAAAGTTTTTTGCGGTAAAGGAAACATCGGTATGTTTCGCAAAGTAACTCCTACTACGCCTTTTGAAATTGAAGTTGTCACAAGACGTATGTACCGAGCTAAATGGTTTATCGGCGACGAAGAACTAAGCCTTACGATCCCTGCCGACTGCCAACTCTTGCTTGGAGCTAACGCCATAGAACTTGAAGATATGTTCGAAGCCGGAGTAAAAAGGATTATTTCTATTTCAGGCGACGCACTTATACCTGAGTGGACAAACGCTAAAACGTCTAAATCAGAGAACTATATTGTCGCTAACAGTGGGGAGTATCTTAGCAGCCTAATCAGAAGTGACATATACCTAAAGAAGGAAAAAGGCAAGCCTACACTTGTACTTGACGCTAGGAACCCGCAACACAGCATCAGAAATATCATGCTAACTGGAGCCTATAGTAAAGACATTCCCATGAATCTGAGAATAGACCGATATGGACACAAAGCAACAAAGGCGGAAATAACACTCCAGCAGTTCATTTCGTTCTGCAAACTCGACGGATGCAAACTCTATTTCGGAGTTAAGGAACGCGACGACAAAGTATTGAAAGGCACATTATTCGCTGTCAATATGCCTTTGGCCTACAACCATGTATTAAGCGTAGAATTCCCTATTGACATTCTTAACGGCAAGGAAGAGGGCGTAAGTGGTACTGTTTACACTTACATCCCCCTACATAACGTAACAGACGATTTTTTCACCAGAGACCTAACAAAATAAAACGTATGATGAAAAGAATATTTCTAATTCCAATACTTGCATTGTTCCCCCTGCTAACAGTCAATGCAAATGACAATGATGCTGTTAAAAAACAAATTAACAGCATTAAGAAAAATAACATTGTATATCTTTATGGAGAAGCAACTGCCGAAACAGAGGAAGAAGCAAGAGGACTTGCCGAAGAAATCTTGTATCAATCAATAAACGAGTGGATTGCTAACAAGAAGAAGATGCAGGAAAGCAGAAACATCGTAGTTAAGGACCAGAATGAATTGACAACGACAATGACGCTTCCTCGCGGCAATATGTTCAGAGCTTTTGTCTATGTAAAGAAAAGTGACATTATTCCAGCAAACAACACCGTTGTCCTAGAAAATACTGCAGTGACAGAACCCAAAAGTCTCGGAGGTGCAGAAGAAGTCGACACTATACCTGAAGTAGTAAAACTCATTGCTTCCTGCACAGAATACAGCGATATGGTAGCATACATCAAGCAATACAAGGCTAAGGGTGTCATTGACAACTACGGCAGATACGCATCACTTGACAACCCTGAAAACTACTATTTGGCTATCTACAACACTGCAGGCAAGGTTGTAGCCGTGCTGTCTCCAGGCGAGGAGAGAACAAACGTCATGACTAAAAAAGCCGACGGTATTGTTAACTACTCCGGATGTGGAGCTATAGGATTCAACTTGAAATAATCAATAATCAAATATTAACCATGACAAAGTTTAATAAGATATTCGCAATACTTACGCTTCTCTGCATCATCACCTTAAATGCAAGGGCGGAGTACAAACCTGTAACTGTAACCCTCACAACTGACGAGGGAGTAGAACGCACTACGGCACTTGCTAACGCTGAAAGAAACCTCGGCATCGTACTCACAGAAATCAACAGAGCGCAGGAAGCAAAAACCATCCTCACCACCAAGCATCTCCCTATGGACGACTTCTCTCTGAAGTCACTCATTCGTTTATGGGCTGTTACGCCATTCTTCTGCGACGACGAAGAAGTTGTAGAACGATGCTGGATTTTCAAAGACGGCAATATGATGGTAAGCCATATCCCGCTTATCATTACACCTGAGGGAGAGGGCTTCGGAATGGGAACATACCAAGAAGCAGTAGTAGAATTTGATGCGAACGGAAAACTTACAGATTTCCGCTTAGCTTTAGATGCTCACACAGCTGAAAGCATGGAAAAATGCGGTTCCGTTGTGGAAAAGGAGAAACAAATGATCATTCTGCAATATGTGGAACGTTTCCGCACTGCCTACAACCAGAAAGACATCACTACAATCGAGAATATGTTTAGCGACGATGCACTTATCATCACAGGTAAGGTTGTCATGGACACAAACAAAAAAACTGATTTTGGCGGTCCAAGCGGTACAAAGGTGGAGTACATAAAGCAGAACAAACAGCAGTATATAAGTAATTTGCGACGCGCCTTCTTGCGTAACAAATGGATTGACGTGAAGTTCAGCCAAATTGGTGAAAGAGGCGAATCAGGCGGCTGCGCCGGAATTACTCGATCAAACGTTGACCCGACCAAATACGGCGTACGCCTGCACCAGAGCTGGAAATCAAGCAACTACAGCGATGAGGGTTATTTATTCCTGCTTTGGGAATTCCCTGAGGACGGCAGCAGTCCTATAATACACGTCCGCACATGGCAACCAGAATGGGCTGGAGGTCAGAGAATGGAACCAGATGATGACATCTCCACACTTGGCGGATTCGATTTGTAAACTAATTAACTTAATTCACACAGTATGAAGTACTTGTTAAGTTTGATAATGGTTTGCTGCTTCTGCATGGCAGGCAAGGCTCAGAACCAATTCATTTCTGATCAACGATATGAAGAAGCTGACCGTATTGGCAACCTCAAGGGTAAAGCGGGTATTCTGGTATTATCAACTCACAACGACCTGGTAATCACTGTAACCAACGTTCCCGCAGGAGGAACGGCGCCTGTCGTTACTCCAAAAGGCAAGGGTGTGTCCAACTACTACGAATACGAGGTTGTAATTGACAAGAAGGAAATCCCCACACCTAAAATTGAGGTTAACCGCCGCGGCGACGTACGACGTACTAGTTTTGTAGGCAAATTGACAGCCAACTTTTTTACTGCCTATCTTATAGAGGAGGTGGCAAAAAAGATCGGTCAAGAAAGTCTACAATCAGCAGGCGATGCCATTCTCGACCAAAAATTGTCTGAAGTTGAATTGACATCAGCAATCGAGGACTTAAAGGTTGAGTGTTCTCCATTGCTTAAGGCCACTATCACAACCAAGCGTCAGAAGACAGACAGCAACATCAGCATAATCTCAATCGTCATTCCTGTAGCCGTTTTCAGCGAAGCTGACGTTGCTCTAAAGGAAGCACAGAGCGCATTTGAAGAGAGTGAGAAGAAACTCACAGCAGAAAGTTCTGACGAAGATTGGACTAAGTCAGAGAAACTACAAGAAGAACTTGAAAAGAAGCGTCAGGAACGTGATGCTATGAACTATATAACCATCTATGCACAAGGCACTAATAAATTGTCGCTTGACATCAGCGACCTAGGGCCTCGCGTAAAGAAATGTTATGGTATCGTTCCGCTGGAAAAGGAAGTTCATGTATCTAAGTGCAGCGGATTCCTTAAGGAAGGAGGACGTATGTTTGCTCTTCGCAAGTACGACGAGGCACGCAGAGCGTTTGATCAAGCACTAAATGCTGACGATGCCCCTAATGACCTTATTCCTGCCATTCAGAGCAATATCAATCAATGCGACACTTGCATCATTTACGAACGCTATGCGATGGGAGCCCTTACTAAAATGAAGCAAATGAGGGAAAAGGGCGAAGGCAGTCAGGAAGAGGTTGTAAAGTACGCATCTGGTGCGCTGGATTACCTCGAAGTTCTCAACAAATACAACCCCTGCGATTTCTACTCTAGCAGAATAAGCACTCTGAACAATATTATTGAAGACATGCCGCTTGTCATTAAATTCACTATCACTAAGTGGGAAAAGACTTATTCTGGATTCAGCGAAGGCGGCCCGTTAGGTAATGTCGAGATTTGGGCATACGACGGCATCTACCCTCCTGCACTCAACTCTTATAAGAGCGACCGCAAGTTCCGCAGCCTGACAGGCAGTAGCACTCAATATAAAAAAATCGGGACAACAGATTCGCAAGGTGAATTAGAATTAAAGCTTGTTCGCAAATCTCTCCCTACAGGACTTATGTTCCGCCCTGTAGGCTATGACGACAAAATTAAGATTAACTATTTAGATGCAAAAGAAATTCTCCTGCAGTCAGAAGGCACATACAACAAGCGCCAGTTCCGAATGAGAATGTACACAGACGATTAAGCCAAAACAAAGTATCTATTTAATCTAATCAATAACTAATAAAACTTATTTTAAAATGAAAACTGCAATTAAACTTTTAGCATTAGCTGCTATGCTCAGTGTTGGAACAGAAGTTTCTGCACAAGGATTCCTGAAGAAACTCGAAAAAGCTGCAAACAAGGCTTTGTCTGCTACAGACAAGGTTCTTGACGGAGCAGATAAGGCTCTTGATGTAACAGATGCTATCCTCGGAGAGACAACACCTGCTGATAGCACTAAAAAAATTAATTGGGAGGCAATTCCTGTTTATCATACTCAAAAAATTACAGAAACAGACGCTAACGGCCAACCTTTACTCAACGAAGACGGCACTCCTAAAGTTCGTGTATTCCTCATTGACCAGTTTGGCAATAGAAGAAGCAAGGAAGCCGTTAAGGAGCAGCAGAAAAAACTTTGGGCTGCAGTCGGTGCTATTGCTGGTAAGGTAGGAATAGGCGCTGTAGCTGGAGGACTATTGAATGGAGATGTTGAAGGCGCTGTAGCAGGAGCCGCAGCTGGTGCTGTAGCAAGTGCAGATGACATTAAGATGGCTGTTGCACAAAAGAAGTCACTTAACCAGCAGAAGAAGTTACTCAAGGCTTATGAAGAAAACTTCACAGACGAAGGTGTTCCTGTAGACGCTAAAGCGGATCTCAGCAAAATCAAGAACCTTGATTTAACTGAAGAAAACTCACTCTCTATGTCATCTGAAGAATTGAAGAAGGAATTGGAGAGCGAAGCATTCAATACTACAGACGACAGCGCTTGGGATATTTAATTCCATACTACGTTTTTTAAAGCAAGAGGGCGACCCAATATACTTTTGGGTCACCCTCATATTTTATCCAACACCTATTTTTATTCTGCGTTTGCATAAAATAGTGATTGCTCTGTTCACTATATTTTTTGAGATAAAAAAGATGAGGAATCTTAGATTTTTTTTATTGTTAGTAGCGATTGCGACTGTAAATGCGGTGACAGCGCAGTCGGAGATCATGTCGTATGAGAAATTAGACGACAAGACCGGTGTTGCAAGTCTAAATGGCATGGGCGGTTTGGCAGTGTATTCCGAACTTGATAATTTGTCAATAAATATAACCAATGCTAAAGACGAAAGAGTCACGAAGGGACTCGTAGCGAACGGCATGTATGAATACAAGGTTATAGTCAATCCTGAAGAAACTCCTAACGGGAAAGTCGAGGTAAACTGGGGTGTGGAGCGCCTTACATTCTTAACTCCCATACGTGCCAACTTCCTTACAGCCTACTCTATCGAAAAGGTGAAGCATCCAATACGCCTTGTCGACCGAACCTCAGATACAGACGTATATTTTGACGCTGCCAGGGCGCAGGTTGAGATAACATCGGCTGTGGCAGACCTCAAGGTCAACGTGTCTCCAAATCTTCGTGCAGATATTCAAACAGGAGTGAAGGATAATGCCACAGGCATTACAACCACAACAATCACCTTCCCCATAAAATCGCTTACCGACGCTCGCGACAATTTGGCTAATGCTGCGCGGGCATATGAAGCGGTTGATATTCGCTTGAAACAGGCTGAAGGCAAACAACTAAGCCAGCGTCAA
>JAEIGA010016108.1_pt1 | contig 11377 bp, 10 predicted proteins | sample 9270691 | NCBI WGS metagenome assembly JAEIGA01 (sample SAMN17057246, study PRJNA624740) | gut metagenome | biome: biome; isolation source: fecal sample | host: Bos grunniens | place: China: Xizang | collected 2019
ACCAATTGAAATTATATGGCAGAGGAACTACACATATCACAAGGAACGAAAGCAGAGAAGTACGAATTACTCTACAAGCAGATTGCAGAGGTAGTAAAGTATGAGAGTGACAGCATCGCTCTTATGGCAAATATCTCCGCTATGATACACCAGACTTTTGGATTTTGGTGGACAGGCTTCTATCGTGTTATTGGCAATGAGTTGGTTCTCGCACCATTCCAGGGACCTATGGCTTGCACACGCATCGCCTATGGCAAGGGTGTATGTGGCACGGCATGGCAGAGGGGCGAGAGCATCGTTGTTGAGGATGTAGAGCAGTTCCCAGGACATATAGCATGCAGCTCACTATCGCGAAGCGAGATTGTTGTACCTGTAAAAAACAAGGACAACGATGTTATCGCTGTCCTTGATATTGATAGTGAGCATCTTGCCACCTTTGATGAGGTTGATAGGCTCTATCTTGAGAAGATTACCCTACTGCTTAGTCGCACTCTCTAACTACTTAGACTCAGGCTTATCCTCGCGGCGTCTATCGTTCTTGCGCATATGCTTACGAATAGTCTGTGCCAGGTTCTGAGGCTCTACGCCACGCTTGATTGTTGAGTCGTGTGCTACCGATATACGACCTGTCTCCTCAGACACCGCAATGATGATAGCGTCCGATACCTCACTCATGCCGAGGGCTGCACGATGACGCATACCGTATGACTTAGGCACCTCCTGCTGTGTGGATGGCAATACACACTTAGCTGCAACTACTCTATCGCCACTGATGACCACTCCACCATCGTGCAACGGTGCATTCTTAAAGAATATATTCTCCAAGAGAGGTGTTGAGACCTTTGCATCAATGCTGATACCACTCTCAACCACAACGCCAAGGTCATCATCCTGCTTGATGATAATCAATGCACCCACCTTCTCGGCCCCCATCTCCTCACACGCAAGAACAATAGGATCAAGATTGATATCCTGCTCCGTGCGGCGGTTACGGAAGTTAAAGATGCGTGAAAGCCACTCGAAGCGTCCTCGCTGACGACCGATAGCCTGGAGGAAGTGGCGTATCTCGGGCTGGAAGATGATAAGTATGGCGATTACACCGACAGAGATAATCTGTCCGAGTATCGATGAGAAGAGCACAAGGTTGAAGGTCTTAACAAGAATCCATACCAAGTATATAACAAAGATACCTATCATAATATATGGAGCACTCGTGCCCTTCATAGCACGATAAGCGCCATAGAATAGCGATGCCACCAAGAGAATATCTATGACATCAATGAATGTAAATGGTATAAATCCCATCTTTGTCTCTTCTTAAATAGTTTAAGTTATAGTGTCGTCAGATCAATTACTCCAACGCACCCTCCTCATAGAGCTTGTTTACACGCTCGAGCACTAGGTCTGAGATGTTGAGTGTTGGGTCTGCATCAACAACAGATACAGCGTTGATAATCATCTTATAGCGACCATCAGCGTTAAGCTCCTCAATAGCCTTGTTTGCAAGTTCCTTGAAGCGGTTCATAATAACCATCTGCTCCTCTGCCAACGCCTGCTCCTCTGCCTGAAGCTGCTGACCCTCTGTCTGTACGGTTGTCTGGAAGTTGTTCATCTTGGTCTGGATAGATGCACCCTTCTTCTGAATATCCTCCTGCTTCTGCTGAGCATTAAGTGTAGTAATCAAACCCTTAGCATAGTCCTGCTCAAGTTTTGCAGCCTCAGCCTGAAGTTTATTGTACTCGTTAGCCAAGTTCTGCTCCTTCTTAGCCCAGCCCTCCTGAGTGGTGGCTGACTTCTGCTGGAAGTTCTGCATCTTTGTCTCAAAGGCTACACCCTCCTTAGCATAGAACTTGCTTGTTGCCATCACATAGTCAAGGTCAACGAATACCACATCACCACTTGCAACACACTCTACTGTCTCGACATTTGTAGTCTCTGCTGGCTGTGCCTCGCTCTTAGTCGCTGTATTGCCACCACCACACGATACCATCAATGCTGAGATAGCCAAAATTGACAAAAAACTCTTTTTCATAAATTTATACTCTGTTTTAGTTAATTTTCTCAGTTCAAAACGCAAAGATAAATAAATTTATTTACTTTTGTAGAAATTTTGCACTAAAATTAAGAATAAAACTATGTATGAATATATATCTGGCGCAGTTGCCGAGTCAACACCCACATACGCTGTTATTGAGGCTGGGGGTGTTGGCTACTTTATAAACATATCGCTTAAGACATACTCAGATATAGAGCACGAGAAAGAGAGCAAGTTATATGTTCACTTCATTGTTCGCGAAGATCAGCAAACTCTATTTGGTTTCTCCACAAAGTTGGAGCGCGAGCTTTTCCGCCAGCTTATCAGCGTATCGGGCGTAGGTGGCAACACCGCACGAATGATACTCTCCACCTACTCTCCAAAGGAGCTTCAGAGTATCATAGCTACGGAGAACGCTGTATTACTTAAAAATGTTAAGGGTCTTGGGCTTAAGACCGCACAGAAAATTATTGTTGAGCTATCGGGCAAGATGCTTGAACTTGGTGCAAGTGATTTGATGATACCCGAGGTTGCAACTTCGACAAACAATGCCGCTTACGATGAGGCAATCGCTGCTCTCTCGATGCTTGGCTTTGCCAAGAACGCCTCTGACAAGGTGCTTAAGGCAATATTTAAGGAAACCCCTTCAATCAGCGTTGAAGAGGCTATACGCGCAGCGCTTAAACGCATGTAGCTACTCCTGTGCAATAATATAGCGATATGCCGATATTGCCACAACATAGTCATACTGTGCCGCTATTGCATTCTGATATATCTGCAACCAGCTTAACTGCGCTTGCAACACATCGAGTATTGTAGCCAACCCCTCACGATAGGAGTAGGTGCTTATATCGAGGTTCTCGCCCGCAATCTCAAGGCTTCGCCTTGTTGAGCCTATGCGTTGATGCGATAGCTGTAGGTTCGTCCAACCGTTACTCTCGTTTAGGGTTATCTCATCTACCACCTCTTGTAATAGATATTTGGCATTACGGTATTGACTTTGTGCTGAGCGCATAGCCTCCTTGCGTTCACCAAAGTTGAAGATAGGTGTGCTAAGCGATAGAGTTACACCGCCATTGAGTTGTGTTGTTGTGCCGAGGCCAGGTTGCCACATACCAAATACCCCACCGCCGAGTTTTGGAAGATAATTCGCACGCTCAACTATGATGTTAAGCTGTGCTGTCTCTTGCTCTGCTACTGCAATAATATAATCGGGGTGCAGCTCCACGATAGCTGATATATCTGCTCTTAGAGGCAGGGAGTACTCATCGAGAATGCTCCATCTCAACTCGATATCAGTATCAGGCTCTGCGCCTCGCAATACATTAAAGTTATGCAGTGCCACGCTCCAACTCTGTTCAGCCTCGGATAGCAGATATTCTGCATCTAAGAGTCGTGACTCCACTTGTAGCAGATCGCTCTTTGAGGTATATCCCTCCTCGAAGCGATGTAGTGCCACATCCCGTAGCATTTTAATAATGTTAATATAATCGTGCATAGCATCACGATATACCAAAGCTCGTGATAGCCTCCAGTAGGTAACCTCGGCACTATAGACAATATCCATTCGTTGCTTATTAAGCATACTTTCACTCTTAAGCAACGCCTGTTCGCCCTGCTCGGCTAATGCACGATACCGTCCACCGTTATAAAGCGGTTGTGTAATATTGGCACTCACACCCCATCCAATATCCGCATCTTTGAAATTCATATTAGTCTCCGATGATAGCGATATATCTGGCAGAAGATTACGCTTTGCCACCTCATAGAGCGCCGCACGGCTTTCAACCATCGCCTCAGAGCTTTTGAGTGTATTGCTATATTCCACCACCGATTCAACATAGTCGCTAAGGGTCATCTGTGCTCTAACAACAAACGACGATAGTAGTGCTACTACTAAAATAGATATTGTACGCATCATGGTTTAATACGGTAAATAAGTGAGTATATGGCTGGAAGTATCACAAGTACCATAAGTGTGGCTACAATAAGACCTCCCATAATCGTAGCTGCCATCGAGCCAAACATTGCATCAAAGAGCAATGGTGTTAAGCCCAGAACGGTAGTCGCCGCAGCTGTCACAACGGGGATAAACCTATCTTTGACAGCCATAGTGACTGCATCGTATGGTGCAGTACCCGATTCACGAAGTTCACTTATGCGAGATATAAGTATCACAGCACTCTTGATGTTCATACCAATGAGTCCAAGTAGTCCAAGCAGCGAGAAGAAGTCAAACATCTTACCCGTAACACCCAAGCCAATAACTACACCTATGAATATCATTGGCAGGGTTATTAGCACCACTATTGGGTCACGCATATTCCCAAATAGAAGTAATAGTATGATGAATATCAATATAAGAGCTATAGGTAATTTACTACGCAGAGCATTGTTGGACTCCGCTCTACTCTCCTGCTCGCCAAATATATCCATACGATAACCTTCGGGGATAGATACCTTTGTGTCTATCTCTGCAACAATATTATCGAGAAGCTTAATTGCATTTACTCCTCGTTTAGGGTCACACTGAGCCTTCATCACTCGCTCTGAGTCGATACGCCGTATTACTGGTGTAGAGAACTCGAAGTCGAAGCTACTCACAGCCTGCTCCAAGGAGTAGCTATTACCCCTGACAGAGAATACAGACATTACACTCATCCCCACAAGTGAGCTATCTGCTGTAATATCGCTACGAAGAAGTATTGGCATCTGTGCATCTGACTCACGATAGGTTGCGATATAGAGTCCTGAGGTTGCAATACCAAGCGATGATATCATAGAGCTACGCTCCACACCTAAGCGCTGGGCTTTAAGTTGGGAGTACTCAGGTTGCCATACCGCAACACGATTACCCCAACTATTACGCACATTGCGCGTATCGTCACGCCCATTCATTATGGACATAGCCTGACTTGTGAGCCGACTTAGAGTGTCGATGTTATCGCCAATAAAACCAATCTCTATAGTTGCATCAGGCACGGGAGATAGACGAAAGAGCGAGGAGCGCAACCACACATCTGCGATGTTTTCACTAACCCAAAAATCAAAACGCTCCTCGACATCTTCCGTTGTTCTTTTGTCGTGCAGTTCCACAAGAATATTTCCATAGTTGGCACGCTGCGTGTAACTACTACTCGCCAAGTAGTATCTCGGTGGTGTGCCACCTGCGGTGGTAGATACTCGCTTTACCTCTGGCTGGGTCTTAAGCCACTCACTCATCTGGCACAATCGCATATCCATAGCCTCGACATCATAGCCATCAGCCATTATTACATCGGCACGAAAATAGAGCTTTGATAGCTGAGGAAAGAAGTTTTGAGGCATGCGCCCCATAACCCATAGCGAACCCACAAATAGAGCCACACCTATAATCACCGTAGTCCATCTATGGTGTAGCACCCATGCTATAATATTGGATATCGCGTTACTCTCTCTAAACTCCGCATTATGTTGAGATTTTGGCAGTAGCCACACACCCATCATTGGTACCTGCGTAAGTGATAGAAGCCAGCTTATAAGCAGAGAAAGAGCGATAACCCTAAAGAGTGGCGCAATAATTTCAGCTACGGATGACTCTGCAAGTTGAAGCGGTAGGAACGATATGATAGCAATAAGAGTGGCGGCAAGTAGTGGCATACGCGGTAGTGTCGCACCTTGTACCATAGCCTCTACTGGAAGCATGCCATGGCGCATATATTTTGAGCTATTATCCACAACAACGATGGCGTTATCCACAAGCATGCCCATGGCGATGATAAATCCTGCCAACGATGTTCGGTTAAGACCTTCGCCAAACATCAGCATCATTAGTAGTGTAGCAGCAATAGCAAGAAGTAGCGAAAGACCCACAATAAGCCCCTCGCGCCATCCCATTGCAAGCATCACCAGCACAACAACAATAGCGAGGGATTCCATAAGGTTTAGGATAAAGTCATTGTTTGCCTGTTGAGCAATCCTATTCTCTGGATATAGGGGCACGATATCCAATCCTAATGGTAGCTCTTTTGAAAGCCTTTGAAGTGTTGCATCAACTCTATCACCTACTTTGACAATATCCATTTCAGGATCTGTGGCTACTGCTATTGCAACAGCTTCCTTGCCATCCACACGCAATATTAGTGGGCGCGGGAGTTGAATAGCACGCTCCACTCGTGCGATATCCCCTAAACGATACTGTTTACCATCATCGGCAATAAGGAGTTGATTTTCGATATCCTCCACAGATGTATATGCAGTACCCTCGGTAATTGTAATATTAACCTCCCCAGCATTGCGTTGACCTAATCCCACTACGCTATTCTGTCCACTTATTGCACGCACAATGCTCTCAGGTCGAAGCTCGAACGCCTGCAATGTAGCAGGTGAAATCCATATATCAATCTCCTCGGCAGCAAGACCCGATACTTGAACCTTCTCCACACCACGCAGAGCATATAGTTGTGTTGCTATTTTATTCGTATAACTTCGTAACTCCCGCCAATCAAATCCGCCATCAGACGATAGAGCATAGTAGATACCATAGACATCACCAAAGTCATCGGCTATGGTAATATCTTCCACACCTTCTGGTAGTTCCATGCGTGCGTCATTCACCTTACGCCTTAGCTCATCCCAAAGTTGTGGAATGCTACGAGGCGGTGTCGCAGAATTTAGCTCAACGACAAGACGAGCATAACCAAAGTGCGACTCTGAGGTTATCTTATGTACGGAACTAAGTGTGCGTATCTTACGCTCCAAAGGCTCTGTAATAAGACTCTCAACCTCCTGAGGTGTAGCACCTGGGTAGTTACACACAACCACTGCACTCTTTATGGTGAATGTTGAGTCCTCACGCTTACCAAGACCCCAAAAGGCATATATTCCACCAAGGAGTATGACTATAATGAAGAAGATAATGACCGAAGGTCGTGATATTGAGTAACGAGAAATATTCATAGTAGTTTAACCCTCTCTTTATTAGTTAAATGATATACTCCCGCCGAGACTATTCTCTCTCCTGGGCTCACTCCATCAAGCACAACGACACTACTATCGCCTGTAACTCCGCCGAGTGTAACACGGCGTAACTCCACCCTCATATCCTCTGTTACCACCCACACATACTCCTTACTACCTATAGGTGCGTATATCGCCGTAAGCGGCAGAGATACAGCATCGCGGTTACTCTCCCTGCTAATAACCTTTGCAACACATGTCATGCCAGGAGATATGTCGTAGCGTATGCTATCCACACCCATTAGACTTAGAGACACAGGAAAGCCTAAAGCGTCGGACGATGTTCGGGCAAAACTCTTTATCCGAGCATCAAAAACAACATCTTTGTAGGCATCAAACACGACACGGTAGGTTGTTGATGGTTGCTCAAGGCTAGTTAAAAGATACTCTGGAGCAGTAAAACCTACTGTAGTACTTCGAGGTCTTACGATACGCACAATAGCCTGTCCTGATGACACACGCTCATAAGTATCGACATACACTCGCTCTATAACACCATCAAACGGTGCCACTATACGCGTGTCTGCGAGCATGTCCAAGGCATTACGATATGCCGATTCTGCCTGTGCAACGCCATTTTCAAGACTCTCGACCTCCTGTGTCGATATAGCATCATGCTCCAAGAGCCGTCTCGCCCTCTTAAGTCGTGATTGTGCTTCGCTGTAGGCAGAGCGCATAGCCTCCACCTGTAGTTCAATGTCCCGTTTATCAAGCATGGCGAGTGTTTGATTTTTCGCGACTCTCATACCCTTAGCTACTGGCACATCTATAACGCGTCCCGAAAGTTTGAAGGCGAGTGTTACCGCATCATCTGCTGTGGATAGAGCGGCAAAGTCGCGCGTTATATACTCCACAGACTTAGCCACTACCGTCTTTACGGGTCTTGGACCTTGTTCTGCGAAGTTATGCCTACCCGAACACGACACAACGAACAATAGTATAAAACAGAGATACCTACGCATATGAATAGAGTTTTATGCGTAGGGAGGCAATTATCTTGCCAAGGGATATATATTTAAGGACTACAAATCCTGAATGTTTGCCTTGAACTCAATCACACCATCATTAAGGATGACAACACCTATATCAGCTCTGATTATGGAACGGAGCGTCATCGCATCGACATAGAGCCTAGTGGAGTTGTATGGCAAATTTAGTAGAGAGATATCCTTTGAGCTAATTATATATATAGACGACTCAGGGTAAATATCATAAAGTGTCTCTATACCTCTATATGTTCTACTACTGAGCTTGGTGGTATCATTAACGCATAGCAGTGCAATGCGACCATTATGCATAAGAAGTTCTGTTGTTGCCTCCTCACCGCTATCGCTATACATGTGGAAATCTCCATATTTTAACTCTGCATCACCCTTAGCGACCAACGACGACTCCACAAACTCCAGATTGTTATCCAACCAACATGAGCTCTCCATAGCATCATACTCCTTAATCTCGCCTGTTGTAATATCACGAAATCGCAGTATGGAGCGCATAAAGTTCTGCTCATTAGCCACTGCCTCACGAAGATTAACACCAACCTTGTATGGAAGAAAATCTACCAACGGTAGATGTGCAAGCGCATACAGATTTACTGACATAGGGATAGATAGCGCTACGACAAGAACAACAACATCTCTTAAAGCCACAACGCGACACCTATCACTTGTACGCCAAAGTGTGATAGCAAAGGGGAGCATGATAATATTCTTGAGGAATGTTGCCCATGGCGAGAGTTTAACGGCATCGCCAAAGCATCCACAATCACCTATAGGTAATACGGTGGCATTCAGAAGTGTAATAACGCTAAACAGAAGTAATACTACAACTGCGATTAGAGCTGTGAATCTACGCCATACACCTGATATTAGTAGCGCACCGAGAGTAAATTCAAAAACCGAGAGTCCCACAGCAAGACTCTCGGATATAGGCATAAGCCACTCCATAGAGTAGGTGGCTAAGTATTTATCGACGAAGATTGATGTGCCAACAGGGTCAACACACTTAACCGCACCCGAGAAGATGAAGAGTGCGCCAAGAGCCCAACGCACAAGAGTTAGTGTTATATCTCGGTAGCGCGACATCGGCATTTAGATAAGTGGAGCGACATACTCCATTATACGCTCGAAAATCTCCTCTGGCAAAGCCATGCCGCCCTCCTCATTTGAGCAGTTGACAACATGCAAGTCCTCGGATAGTGCAGCAGACTCAAGATATACCTCGCGCACACGGCGTTGTAGATCGAGCGATGCCTCGTGTATATCCTTACCGCCCTGAAGGTACTCTCTATCCTCACCCTCGCGCACCTCGGTAAGCTTACGCTCCGTAAAGGCAAAAGGCACATCGAGGAATAGTGATAAATCAGGCTTTGGGATAGCGAACTCCTCAAACTCGGTGTGTAGTATCCATTCACGGAGTTTTACTCGCGCATCGGTATCGGTGATTTTTGCACACTGATAGCCTATATTCGAATAGACATATCTATCTACGATAACCACCTTACCATCGTTAAGCCACTTGCGTATTATTGTAGCGGCATCTGCTCTGTCGCCTGCGTACAAGAGTGCCACAAGGTATGGATTAACGCTCTCTACCGTACCTAAATCACCACGCAAGAAGCGGGCAATAAGTTCACCATAGACAGGGGCATCGAAGCGAGGGAAGTGTATATACTCCGACTCTATACCGTTGCTACGAAACATATCTCTAAGCTTGGTAATCTGCGTTGACTTACCAGCGCCATCCAAACCCTCAAGAACAATGAACATGCTTATCCTATAAATTAGTAATTAGTAGTTAGTAATTAGTAATGTTGGAGGTATGCTATTTTAGCATTGATATGGCTCGCTCTATGCCCTTAGCCAGTAGCTCTACCTCCTCCAAGGTGTTGTACATACCTATAGAGGCGCGGCACATGCCCGTAACACCATAGTGCGTCATCACAGGCTCGGCGCAATGGTGACCTGTGCGAATAGCAATACCGAGCTTATCGAGTATCATACCCACATCGTAGGGGTGTGTACCCTCAATTGTGAACGACACTATAGGACACTTATTCTCCGTAGTGCCATAGATACGAAGTCCATCAATCTTCGATAGTCGCTCGGTCATAGCTTGCAATATCTTCCTCTCGTGAGCCTCGATAGCCTCCATGCCGATACTCTCGACATACTCCATAGCCTTAGCCAAACCCACAGCACCGATAAAGTTGGATGTTCCAGCCTCGAATTTTAGAGGTAGAGGGGCGTATGTAGTCTTGGCAAAAGTAACCTTATCAACCATATCGCCACCACCCATAAACGGAGGCATCGCATCAAGTAGCTCCTTACGGCCATACAACACACCTATACCCGTAGGGCCATAGAGCTTATGCCCCGAAAAGGCGTAGAAGTCATAGCCACGCTCAGCCACCCTACCGCCTCCATGGACAATACCCTGACAGCCGTCAACCATAACCACTGCACCGACAGCGTGTGCCATAGCTACGATATAGCTCAAATCAGGAGATGTACCCAGAGTATTCGACGCCTCAGTCACGGCTACAAGCTTCGTGCGGTCATCAATAAGGGCATCAAGCATATCTTCTCTCAGTGCGCCACTCTCATCAAATGGCAAGACTCTTAATGTTGCCCCTTTGCGCTCGCATGCCAACTGCCATGGCACAATATTGGAGTGGTGCTCCATCTCCGACACTACGATATTATCACCCTCACGAAGAAACTTCTCGCTCCAAGCGTAGGCAACGAGATTTATGGATGCAGTAGCTCCCGAAGTGAAGACCACCTCCTCTCGATGCTCTGCTCCGATAAAGGTTCTGACGCGTTCTCTTGCCTGCTCATACATTTCGGTCATAACACCCGAAAGGTGGTGTACCCCACGGTGTATATTGGCGTTATAACGACGCATAAGCTCATCCGTGCGCTCAATAACGGCTAAAGGCTTCTGTGCCGTAGCTCCGCTATCGAAATAGACCAACTTGCGCTTGTTTACCTCCTGCTCCAAGATTGGGAAGTCACGGCGTATGGCGAGGACATCGTAACTCATAAGACTACAAATTAGTTAGTTTCTCAGATAACAACTCAGCCAGGATAGCCTCACTATCCTCCACAACAGAGTGTAGCACAACATCCTCCACAAAGCCCTCGATTTGCAGGCGCTTAGCATCGGCAAGGCTCAAGCCACGCTGACGCATATAGAGAATAGCATCATCGTTCATCAGACCTACTGTAGCACCATGGCTACACTTAACATCATCGGCATATATCTCCAACTGTGGCATGGTCTCGATGCGTGCCTCACCTACTGTAATGTTTCTGCTTGACTGCACAGAGTCGGTGCGCTGAG
>JAEIGA010016109.1_pt1 | contig 11377 bp, 10 predicted proteins | sample 9270691 | NCBI WGS metagenome assembly JAEIGA01 (sample SAMN17057246, study PRJNA624740) | gut metagenome | biome: biome; isolation source: fecal sample | host: Bos grunniens | place: China: Xizang | collected 2019
AAAGACATATATTGCATTTCTTAATAAAAGACACCTGCCCCTGGCACTGAATGCATCCGATGGATCACCGGCAACAGAGTACTTCGGAATGAGCATGGCTGACTTTGCTAAAGATCTGTTCCAGGAGATGGGAGAAGCAGAACTTACTCCGGAAAGAATCGTTGATCCGGCCAAGAGCCTGGCAGAGACTGTGACGGTACATCTGAAGCAGCCTGCACCGCCGATCAAGGTGAGATGAAAAAACATAATATAGATTAAATAAACAGAGAGCGATAGCATAAACAAGTCAGTTGTAGAAAGATAAGAGCCTATCTATTCCATATAATCTTATTAAATATATATGGGATTAGTCCTCTTTCCCTGTAGAATGTGGCATAAAAATAAGCCTCTAATTCACATTGAAACCTGACCAAAATCTTTTGAAAAAACCACTATGTGATTATGTGGCTATTCCAATGAAACTCTCTATTAGGTTTTGGAGGAACAGGCTTGTCAGTACCAGCACACAACTCAACTTGAAATTGCCATTTCATTTGTTCTAGTTCTTTTTCATATACTTGGTCTTCGATTGTCTGTTGCTCGACGAGAGTATCCAATGCTGTTGTGATATTCTGGGCAAGCTTATATAGCATTCCATAGTATGCGGCATAGTGTCCCTCCCCTGCTTTATCTATAGGCTTTTCCTTTATGGCGACAAAGTTGTATGAAATAGAAGAGGGGTCTTCATCTTTTAGCACTTCTGAGATTGCTTCTACAGCTGCTTTACATTTTATGCACTCTTTAGCTTCATGAAGAGCAGATGCCCAATCATATGGCATACCATAAAATAGATCACTTTCAAGTAAAATAGACCAACATTTGTGAAGATATGTTCTATCACCTGTTTCTTCATCAAGTGCCTCATGTAAATGTGTTATGGCTTGTTCTGATAAGCCAGTTACTTTACAAGCGTCCTTGATACTTGGATTACCAGATTGGATATCAGTATAGCCAAATAGGTAATCGGCTGAACAGTGAAAATATTCACTATAGGCAACTATGTATTCACCTTGGACATTGTTCATTGTTGATGCATGGAGATGCTTCATTATTTTTTTTTCGACACTGCCTATTGCATTTTTTCTGATTTCTTCTTCTGTTGTGTAGTAATTTGGCTTAGACTTGACAGAAACAAGATTAGCATCATAAAGGGCTATAGCAAGCTTGCGCGGTGTATCATAACCTTTTTTTGTCATCAGAGCCCAGAGACGATTGCCAAATTTTGTTAAATCGTCATGAAGTTCGTTCTTTATCGCCATGAGTATTACCTCCAAAAAAGATAAAATTATCTTAAAATTGATTAGAAACTAAATTAATAGACGTAAAATAAGATATATATATCTTATTATTGAGTATATAATAAAAATAGGTTTTGGGCAAGTCATATAAAACTCAAAACCTGATGTAACCTTCCACCCTGCTCTGGATGAGGAGCATGATCGAAAAAAGGAGGACGTATTTATGGAAGAACGTAAAAGTCTGATCCAGTGGATCAAAGAACACAAAAAAGAACTGATTATCACCGGGGTAAGTATAACTGCGTTGATTCTGATTGTTCTTGGAATCAAGAACAGGACGACGATTATAGCTACGTGGGAAGCCTTAAAAGAGATTGCAGAGAAAACAGCGAAGAAGAACACGAAGAAAACCACAATTGATGTGGTCAAAAATCCACTGGAACAGCCATTGGAAATCAGCTCAATTATACCCTCAAACAGCCCGAATCTCTCGGTTGAAGTAAGCAGACACATAAGAAACCTTCCAGAAGGATGGCATGCTTCGCCAGAGAAGATTGCAGCGGCACTGGCTAATAATATTACTCTTTTGGATGGACAGACATGGGTTGATAGCTACACGAAGGGAGGCTTTGCGGCATGAAAAAGACTGTTGAAGAAAAAAAGTTACTGGCTAAACTTGCCAGCGGTGTTTTAGATGGTATGGTCGGTGATGAGCGTGAGTACCGAGGATACAGAAGTGTTTATTGTGGGAAGTATATTAAAGACGGAGAGCCGGTTTCTTATAGGCAAGGTGAATCGTCACGTTTTTTTAACGGAAAAGAAAATGAGCGAATCCCAGGTAAACGTGAAGAGGAACACTATGATACTGATGATCGGAAACTAGAATTTCTCCAGAAATATGGATGGCTTACAGATGATGAAGATGTCAAAGCTTATAGCGCCAAGTTCAAACCGAAGAAGTAAGGCCAAGTGACAAGCCAAACTGTCATAATGAGGTCATTTACTGAAAAATATCAGTAGATGGCCTTTTCTTTTGCCCAGAGGGGGTGGAGTTGAGATTGAATGTAAAGAAAAGAATCCCATGGGGATTACTATATATTGTTCTACTGTTTATGCTGGCCGGAGCCTATTTCATCTCCGGTCTTTTTACATTTCCGGATATTAACCTGTTAAATTACGGAGAAAGACTTAAGTTCATATTCCTGCATCCGTTCCATTTCTGGTGGAACGAGAAGACGCCTGTCACCATGGGAGTTGCCTGTATCCTGTGGCTGATGGGCGTTTCCTATTTCCTGACTTATTATCGGAATTATCATTTTGATGCAGAACACGGCACAGCGGATTGGGGTGATGTACGGTTGATCCTCAAGAAGCTGGAAGATACTGATCCTATGAGGAATACTATCGTCAGTAAGAATATAAAGATAGGATTTGATGCCTTGTCCAACATGAATATGCTCATCATGGGGGGATCCGGTTCCGGTAAGACTACCGGGATCGTGATCCCCAATATTCTGCTTGGGAACTGCACCAATGTGATCCTGGATATAAAAGGGGACTTGCTCAAGAAGTATGGCAACTATCTGAAAAAGAAGGGTATTGTGGTCAAATCCCTAAATCTTAAAAATCCCCTTGAGTCTGCCCGGTATAATCCATTTCTTTATATCCGGAATTATTCAGACTTGATCGGCCTGATCACGAATATCCAGAATTCCGTTACGCCGCCCGATGCCCAGAAAGGGGATCCTTTCTGGACTGATGGCTGCGGGCTATACCTGCAGTCAATGTTCGAGTATGAGTGGCTGGAATCCCGGAGAGAGGGGAGGAAAGCTTCCATGAACAACATATTGAAACTTGTGAATATGGAGTCAAAAAAGGTCAAGGTAAGGAATGAAGAAACGGAAGAGCTGGAGGAAATCACAGAACTCCAGAAGTTCATGAATGAACTGGCCGAAGAACATGGCAGTGATTACCCGCCGGTCCGTGATTACCGGAAGCTGAAAGAAGGTGCTACAGAAACAGTGAGGTCCATAATAATTATGATCAATGCGCAGCTGCGGTTATGTGAGCTGCCTGAGATCAAAAGGATATTTGAAGATGATGATATCGATCTTCCTTCCCTGGGTCTGGGAGTAGGGAATACCAGGAAGAAAACGGCATTATTCCTGGTCATGCGTTCGGGCGACACGTCATACAATTTGTTTATCAACATGTTGTATACCCAGGCATTCAGAATACTTCGAGATCTCGCCGACAACGAGTGCCCGGGTGGAAAACTGCCTATACATGTCAGATTGTTTATGGACGAATTTTATGCGGGTCCAAAGCCGGCGGATGCAGAGATGCTCCTGGGTGAGATCCGGTCCAGGAATATTTCCATGGTACCGATCCTACAGGATGTCTCCCAGTTAAAGACATTGTTCCCCCAGGATAAATGGGAGATCTTTTCCTCCAACTGCTCAGCAGTCATTTATCTTGGTTCCGGGCCCACTGCCTACACAACCCACAAATGGATGTCGGATATGCTGGGAGAGATGACTATCGATACCAGATCGGAAAACATTTCCCAGGGGAAAAGCGGTACTTCCAGTTTGCAGAATTCGAAAGCCGGGATGAAGCTGATGACGCCGGAGCAGGTCCGGGAGATGCCTAACCGGGATTGTATCCTTCTGATTGAGGGGATGAAACCGATTTATGATCGGAAGAACCGGCCCTTCGCCACAAAGGTATGGAAAGATGCGGAAGCCGCGGCAGGAGCCAATGGATATACACATCCCGTCCGGGTTATCCACAATAAAGAACAAGATGTGTATAAAACGGTGGATTGTGAGAAGAAGATCGTTCTGGTCGATAAGGAGGGAGAAGCCTTTTACCGGGATGCTGCCAAGACCGACAAGAGTATACATTTCTTTGACCTGGATAATGAGGAATTCCTGTATCTGAACTGGGATGAGGAAAAGCCGATTACACCGGAAGAGCTGAAAGAGATCGTCAGGACTTCTAAGAAGAGGGATGTCTCAGCCATGGAAGAGCCGGAGGATGTCTCCCGGGAAGACAACTCAGCCAGGGACGGAGAAAAAAATGAAATCAAGGACAATCTAGATCTTTCAGGGTCTGTTTTAGACTGCATAAAACGACATGCGGATAGGTTATCCGATAAGGAAATAGAGATTATTCTTGAGTGCATGCAGAACAGTATTGATGACAGGCTGGTAAAAAAACTGTTTACACTGCGTAATGTAACAGAAATGGAAACATACAAAAAGCTGTATCTTTTGCAAATACAACGATGATAAATGATTGTGACATTACATTTATTTCGATAAAGAAGGTGAGATCATTGGCAAGAAAAGCTCAGAAAAAACTGCCCAAACTGGAATATGGAGAAGGTACCATGTTCTATAGCAAGACCGGGAAAATTATATATAAGAAGATAATCCAACTCCCCGATGGAGATACATTTAGAAAGACAATTCATGGGGCCACGGTAATGGAATGCATCAAAAGGATGGAGAGAGAAGAGAATAAGCTGGTTAAACAGTGTAAGTACCGTAAGGCCAGGCAGACCTTGAATGAGGAGATGCTGTATTGGCTGACTGAAGTCAAAAAGAATACTTTAAAACGGCAATCCTACCAGAGACTGGAGAGCATTATCCGTAATCATGTCATTAACTCACCCATCGGGCACAGACGAATATCAATGATCACATCTTCAGATATACAGACAATGCTTAATAGTTTCAATAATGGTAAATACACCTATTCTACCATTAAGAAAATCTATGATTGCCTTAATGAGTTTTATCGATATATATCGATACGTGATCAGATATATAATCCTATGATAGCAGTAGCATGTGTAGACAGAAAAAATGTTATAAAGGAACAGAAGAAGCCTGAGTTTCTCAACAATGAGGATATACAGAAGTTCAAGGATGAAGCCATAAAGAAGTGGAAATCATCAGGACGGCCGCGATATCGGTATGGTCAGGTGCTTGTGGCAAATCTCTATATGGGGCTCCGGATCGGAGAACTATTAGCTTTGAAATGGAAAGATGTAAGTTTCTCAGACAATGTACTTGCTGTTAATAAAACTCTGGTCCAGGAATACAATCCTGATTATGATGATCAGAACCCTGAGAAAATGAAGAAAAAGAATATCAAAAAAGTGAGATACGTCGTTCAGGAATCAACGAAAACAGGAAAGAACCGGAAGGTTCCCATTAACAAAACGGCCATGAAACATCTGACCGCATATTATGAGCAGAGCGAATATACAGAGCCGGATGACTTTGTGATTACGACAAGGAATAGGAAAAGTACATCTCCCAAAAATATACAGTACGAACTGAAAGCGATAATAAATAAAGCCGATGTTTCAGTACAGTCATCGAATACCCATATTATGCGCCACACCTGCGCCAGCCTTTTATATAACAATGGTATCGAATTACATACCATCGCCAAGATACTGGGAAACAGTGAAGAAGTCCTGCGGAAAACATATGTGCATTTTGAAGAGGATAATCTGATATCTGCCATGGAAGCCATTGAAGATATTGAATGAAAATGATTCAAATCCGGGAAGGAGATAGTATTGGGAGAAAGATATTTAACGGTAAAAGACCTTCAGAAAAAACTGAATATAAGCCGCACTAAAGCGTATCAGCTGGTGAATCAGCCGGATTTCCCAAAGCTGAAGATAGGGCGAGATATCAGGATCCCAGAGACGCGATTAGAGGAGTTTCTGGGATCAATTATATATCATGAATATGAGCTATAAGAATCTCAATAGTTGCTTGCCAATAGATTGTTTTAGATCTTCAGTTTCTTTTTCTCCTCTTTGAGTAGATCTAGGTTGATCTTTTTCTCACTGGCTGTCTTATCAACCCAGAGATTCAAGCTTTTAAGGAAGAGATATATTACTGGCTCGATAATGTCAAGAAGAATACTTTAAAAAAACAGTCTTGGGAAAGACTTGAATCCACCGTCAGAAATAACATACTGGATACTCCGATAGGAAAAAAGAAGGTACAGGATATCACATCAAAAGATATCCAGCAAATGATCAATAATATGAATGATGCCTTTCTGATGTGATAAATGGATTGGGTACCTTTATTATACATCAGCTCATGTGCATTGTCTTTTATTTTATGCTGCTAAAGCATTGATTTTACGGCGTTTATCCCACTTTTTGGTGTGGGAAGTATGAGTTAGTTATTAACAAAAAAACGGTATTGACAACCGCTTCTTCCGGGGGTATTGTAAATTTATGAATTGGAAACGTTTCCAATAACGATAAAAACGAGGGGGAATGAATCATGAAACGTACTTCGGGGATCCTGCTTCCGATCTTCAGTCTTCCGGGGAAATACGGGATCGGCTGCTTCAGTCGTGAAGCCTATAAGTTTGTGGATTTTCTGGAGGCTGCCGGCCAGAGCTACTGGCAGATCCTGCCGCTGGGGCCCACAAGCTATGGCGACTCGCCTTACCAGTCCTTTTCCACCTTCGCCGGGAATCCGTATTTTATTGATCTGACGGAGCTGAAGAACCAGAAGCTCCTTACATCTGAGGAGATCGAGGAAGCGGATTTTGGCAATAAGGAGAATGACATTGACTACGGAACCATTTATAAGAACCGGTTCAAGGTTCTTCGTAAAGCGTTCCACAGAGCTGTGCTTTCCGAATTTGGCCCCTATCAGGACTTTCTGAAAGAGAATGAGGACTGGCTTCCGGATTACGCCTTCTACATGGCCGTGAAGAACAGCTTCCATGACGTGGGCCTGATGGAATGGAAAGAGGATATCCGGCTTCGCAAGAAAGAGGCCATGGATCGTTGCAGAAAGGACCTGGCAGAGGATATTGATTTCTATTGCTTCCTGCAGTATGAATTCTATCGCCAGTGGGGCATGTTGAAGTCCTATGCCAATGAAAAGGGGATTAAGATCGTGGGAGATATTCCGATCTATGTATCCCTGGACAGCGCAGAGGTCTGGGCCCATCCCGAGCTCTTCCAACTGGATAAGAACGGACGGCCCGTTGCCGTGGCCGGGTGCCCGCCGGATGGATTTTCCGCTGATGGTCAGCTTTGGGGGAATCCTCTTTATGACTGGGAGCATCATAAAAAGACAGGCTTTGAGTGGTGGCTTCGCCGCATGAAGAAGAGCAGTGAGCTTTATGACGTGATCCGGATCGATCATTTCCGTGGCTTCGATCAATATTATTCCATCCCCTATCCGGCGGAGAACGCAAAGAAGGGATCCTGGGTGGACGGACCGGGGATCGCACTCTTTGAGGCCATGGAGAAGGAGCTTCCGGACGTGGCCATTATTGCCGAAGATCTGGGATTCATTACGGAAACCGTCCGGAAATTGGTGGATGACACCGGATTCCCCAACATGAAGGTGCTGGAATTTGCGTTCGACCCACGGGATACCGGTTCCACCAATGATTACCTTCCCCATAATTACGGATACAACTGTGTGGCCTATACCGGAACCCATGACAATGAAACGGTTCTGGGATGGCTTTACGGCCGGAGTGAGGAGGAAGTGCAGTATGTGGCGGACTATCTGGACGGAGATCCGAAAGAAAAAGAAGCGCTGACAAAGAAGATGGTGCGCGCGGTGATGTCTTCTCCGGCAGGAACCGCCATTATTCCGATTCAGGATTATCTGATCCTTGACAATTCCGCCCGGATCAATACGCCCTCCACGCTGGGGCAGAACTGGCGCTGGCGCCTTTCGGACCGGGATCTGACGCCGGAGAAAGCAAAAGAGATTCTGAAGCTTACAAGACTTTACGGGCGAACCTCCGAAGTGATTCTGACGAGGGAGGCGAAGGAGAAAGCGGCAAAGAAGGCGAAGGTAGAGGCGCTTGCATGACCATCAAAGATATTGCAAAGATCTGCGGCGTCGGTCCCAGCACGGTTTCCCGGGCCATCAACAACGACCCCACCATCAACAGTGAGACCAGAAAAAAGGTTTTGGCGGTGGTGAAGAAATATCATTTTGTACCAAACAGTGCCGCCAGAAACCTGAAACTGACGGAAAATAACGCCATCGGTCTTCTCAGCAAGGGCGTCAACAACCCCTTCTTTCAAAGCATGTATCATTTCTTTGAGGATGAACTGGAAAAAGTGAATTTTTCCATGGTGCTCCGGGAAATCGATGATGGTCATGATGATGCGGCGGTGGCGGACGAGCTGGTGCGGGAGCATCACCTGAAGGGGATCATCTTTCTGGGAGGTCTGATGGAAAACCCGGCTCACGCCCTGCGGCGGATTCCGGTGCCCTATGTGCTTTGTTCCGTGGCCGTGGGGGTGGGGGAACCCCATTGCATGTCGGTTGCGGTCAATGATGAGGAAGAGAGCTTTAAGTTAGTGGATTACCTCTGCAAAAAGGGGCAAACGGTGTGACATTCCTTTCCTTCCTCCAGGGAGCAGCCGGTGCCCGGATCAACGGCAATGCCAGAGGAACCTTTGTGGGCATGACTCTCGGAACAAAGAAGGCAGATATGGCTCGTGCCGTTATGGAAGGTATCTGCTATGAGATGTACGATATCATCCGTGCAGAGGAAGATTCCGGAATTAAGATCGACAAGATCCGTCTTGCCGGCGGTGCCGCCAAGTCTCCGCTGTGGTGTCAGATGATGGCAGATATCTTCAAACATCCGATCCAGATCCTTGAAAATGGTGAGGCAGGATGTCTTGGTGCTGCTTTATACGCAGGTGTCGGCGTCGGTGCTTACAAGGATTGCCATGAGGCAGCCAAGGTAGCCCGTACCACTTTTGAATACACGCCGAATCCGGATAACTTTGAGGCATATGACAAAGCATACAAGAGATTCTGTGATGTCTATGATGCCCCGGACGGAAAAATCTTCTGATCCGTCTTTAATCTGCCGATAAGGTGTTGAGACCAAAAACCCACCACCTGCTCTGCGGGTGGTGGGAATATTTGTCTTATGATCATACTTGAGGCGGATACATATATTGATTTTTTATGGAGGTGCATCATTATGAAAAGGTTCAACAGATGGATGTTGCTTATTTGTGTCATTCTTATCGGGGTATTTTTCACAACGGTTCCCGCTTCTGCGGCAGCAGGGAAAAAACTTGTGAAAGAATACACATATAAGCAGTATATCAAGAAAAACGGCGCATGGAAATCCAATGAAAACACCGGGGTCAAACATCACAAGGACATCTTTAAATACAATAAAAAAGGAGATCCCGAAAAGATCACTACGAAAGAGTACCTGAAGTCCGGTAAAACAAAGTCTTCTTCCGTAAAGATCAAGTATACTTTCAAGAAAGGAAAGAAGACGAAAAGGAAGGTATACAGCAAGATAACGGAATACAAAAAAGGAGTTCCTGTATCAACATTGATCGATTCCGAAGACGGATACGGGAGATCCTTCCGGTACAAGTTCAAATCAAGATACGGAACGGAAGTGGTCTTCCGCGATATAGATCCGAATGTGGAAGAAGAAGATATCAATACGATAACGATGACCTTCAAGGTCAAGACAAGCAATGGCCTGCCGGTCAAGATCACAGGGAACGCACCGGGTGGTTTCCCCGTAACGATGACTTTCTATACGACAGGCGCCAAAAAGGGACTCGTTAAAAAAGTGATTTATGATGATACCAGAACCATGTCAGACGGCCAGGTTGAGGTAGATAAGAGAGTTTTCAAATATACTTACACAGTCAAGAAAGGCCAGATCGTAAAATCGGTCAGAACCTGTTCCTGGTTTTTCGGTTACACGACCCTGGATGGTGACAAGTATTCGGATGAAGGACTTGAGAAAACGGAATACAAGACAGAGTTCAAATTCAAATACACAGCGAAGAAAACAGATAACAAACGATCCTGCGCCATGCTCAATGATATTGTAGCGAATCTTGAGCAGGACGATGCCTATGGCAGACCGGTTCTGTACACCTACTGGTATTGATCAATATATTTCGGAATAATGCTTTTCCGAAACTGCTGTAAATAATACAAAAAGGACAGATGATTCTGCATCGAATCATTCTGTCCTTTTTTTTGGGGTTTGCGTCTAGTCTTGTCCTGCCAGATTCCGGATGCTTTCTTTATCTAAGACCTCAAAGGGGACAAACCGGTGGACCGGCGCCCTGGGGTAGGAGATGCGGAACAGCAGATCTTCCACGCTCTTTTTGGCGAGCTGGTCGATATCCTGTCGGACGGTAGATATACGGGGAACCGTATATTCCGTAAAATCGATCCCGTCATATCCGATCAGGGAGATGTCTTTTGGCACAGAATAGCCACAATCACAGATAGCCCTCAGAGCCCCCACAGCTATCATATCGCTGAAAGCGAAAATTGCCGTGATATCTTTATGTTCAGCCAGGATCTCCCTGGTTTTCTCGTAGCCGTCCTTGATGGAAAACCTGCACTGAACATAACAGAGGGTTTCTTCCGGATCGAGTCCTTTCTCCCGCATGGCATCCCTGACACCCTGCAGGCGGTTATTGGAGACCTGTTTTTCCACTTCAGAGAGAAATCCTCCGATAACCGCGACATGCCGGTGGCCATTTTCCAGGAGTTTTTCCATGGCGGCTTTTCCGCCTTCATAATCATCCGTGCAGAAAGAAGACAGATTGTCAAAGTCCAGCTTCTCTGCAAATCCGGAGATTAGCACTGACGGAACCGAAATATGTCCGAATCCCTTTTTAAAATTATTCAGGTCACCCCCGAGAAATAGGAGTCCTTTGGGCCGCCTTTCCTGACAGACCTTCAGGGCATACTCCACTTCATCGTCTGACTCTGTCAGAAACACGACGCGGACTTCCTCATTGTTCTCCCGCAGATATCGCTGGATCTTCTCCAGGATGCTGTTCAAAAAAGTGCTGTTAGCGCCTTTTACGAACACGGTAACGGCAGAACCTTTTGTCTGCTTTAGATGACGCGCATGAGTGTTTGGCCGATATCCTTCCTGATCGATGATCTCCTGTATTTTATTTTTTGCTTCTTCACTGACATCGGGCCGCTCATTGAGAACACGTGATACGGTTCCTATACTGTAGCCTGATAAATCCGCAATATCTTTGATCGTTTTCATCAGAC
>JAEIGA010016110.1_pt1 | contig 11377 bp, 28 predicted proteins | sample 9270691 | NCBI WGS metagenome assembly JAEIGA01 (sample SAMN17057246, study PRJNA624740) | gut metagenome | biome: biome; isolation source: fecal sample | host: Bos grunniens | place: China: Xizang | collected 2019
AGGTACAAAATCCATCGAGGATCCTGAGCGTGATGCAAACTGTCTCCTGAGACATTTAAAAGGCAGACCTCTTGATTATGGTATTTGGATTGATCTCGAGGCTGCATCGGTCAGAGCTATCGGAAAAGAGAGAATCACCGCGCTGGTGAGGGTATATGAGAGGATTTTCAAGAATGCCGGATATTATGTCGGAATATATTGCAATCTCGACTGGTATCGGAATGTATTGGACACAAAAGCCCTCGGCAATCTCGATTTTTGGATTGCAAGATATCCCAAAAATGATGATGGAACCCTCAGAGAATCATTGAATCCCGGACTCGGTGTTGCGTGGCAATACTCATCAAAGGGAAGGCTCAGAGGAATCAGGAACGTGGTTGACCTTGATGTCGATTTTGATGGTATCATCAATCTGACAGAGGGACACATGGCTGTCAATCCATATCATGAGCCTGCGAGTGCTCACGGAATTGGAGCGAAGGGCAATGTTGTCAAATGGATCCAGTATGAATTGAAGTGTGCAGGATATGATATCGAGGTCGATGGTGATTTCGGAGAAAAGACAAAGGCTGCAGTCATTGATTTCCAGACAAAGCAATTTGTTGACGGTATAGTGGGACCTCTCACGATTGAGAGGCTTAAAAAAGTGAATAAGAGAAATTAAGAGAGAGCGGTTCCTGAGGGAGCCGCTCTTTTTAATTTGGGATTATGTTGGGATGATTTGGGACAGAGTTGGGTGGGAGTTGCGTTGGAGTTGCGTTGGAGTTGCGTAAATATCCGCGAGCGTCCGCGAGCGTCCATGAGCGTCCGGGCTGTCCGTGTTGCATTTCGTGTTGCATCATGTTGATGGTGTAACATAAAACCGCTATAATAGGGCATATAAAAATATGCTTATTTATATAGAAATATGCTACAACATACATGAATGCTAGGGATGCATAAAAATCGAGCTGGGTTCAAGTCCCACCGCCGGCACTCACGAGAACCGCTAAGCTACTGGGCTGGGCGGTTCTTTTTTGTTTCCGTGTTGCATTTCGTGTTGCATAACTCGTCAAAATAATCATTGATCTTCTCAGTATATTTCTCCTCAATGGATATTATCTTTTTCTGATAGTGCTTTTTGAATACCGGGCTGTTTTCAGTCCATCCGGCACTCCTGCGGATGTAAAACTCTGGTATATCAAGCGCGGAAAGAATAGATGCATAGTATGCTCTAAGCCCATGGAACCTTATATTATCAAGTCCATGCTTTTTCCTCAGATAATCAAAGCATGAGTTGATTGTTGATGGTTTGATGGGGACGATATACTCCTCAGGAGATCCTTTTCCTATGAGCTTGAGCTCATTATCCCTCAAAGTAATGAATCGAGCAGATTTTTTCGTCTTTGGTGTCTGTTTATGCACCCATCCCTCAGGTCCTCTCACAATGGATGAGTGGACATGGAGCACGTTGCCCTCCAGATCCTTATATTTGAGAGCGCATATCTCACTCCGTCTGAGGGAGTGGAATGCTGCAAACATGATCGCTTTTTTGAGGTTCGGTGATGCCTCCTGGAAGAGGAGCATCACGGCATCAGACTCAGGAGCCTCATCATCATTCTCCGGAATCTCCGGGAGCTTAATCTTGAAAGTCTTATCAATATCATAGAACTTCAGAGAAGAGACCAGCGTCCCATATGTATTTTTGACAGTTTTTGGTGCATAGTTCTTATCGCAGAGGTATGTAATAAATCCCTGGATGTCACTTGTTGTGATTTTGCGGATCCTGAGGTCATAGATCGGCTCCATCCTCTTGAGCTCCGCAAGATATCCGCGGAGAGTAGAGGGTGAGAGAGTTGGACGATTATGTTCTATGTAACCTCGAACAGCCTCCTCGACCGTAAGATCCTGAGCACGTTTTCTCTCATTGTCAGCAGCAAACTGAGCGGCCAGCATCTCAGCCTCGCGTTTTGTTGCGGCCGTGAATGATTCATAATGCCTTTTGCCGTTGGCATCCTTATGAGAATAGACCTGCACCCTCCAGGAGCCGGAGGGAAGTTTTTTCGCTTTTGCCATTATTTATCCTCCAGAGCTTTGGCAATTCTGTCCAATTGCCGTATGATTATATAATTTTGCTGCATGATTGCATTTAGATATGACATTTTTGCAGCATCGGCTCCATTGCCTTGCAAAGCAGCACCTAGCTCAATCATTTTGTTGCCCATCAAACTATACTGGATATTTTTAACTGCTTCGAGATCCTTCGGATCCGATAGACAATCAAGTCCGTACTTGGATAGCATTTCCTGAGCTTTTCGCTCCTTTTTCTCCTCTTTTGATTCACCATTTCCGAATAATGCCATAATGTTCCTCCTTTCAATTTCGCTCATTTAATTTTTTTAGCATATCAGTTACTAGTAAAATATCTTTCGGGTCGCTATTTTTAGCAACGGAAATTAATTTCTGCATAGCAACGTCACGCACTTTTTCGGTATAGCTCAACATATATTCAGGATTAGACCGGTCATGTGCATAATCAATCGTTAGATATTCCTCAGGGAATCCCATGAGCCATAACGGAGAGACACCTAAAACATTTGCCATTTTTTCAGCAGATGAATTAGATGGGACATAAGTACCATTTCTATATTGAGAAATGGATGCTTTACTGACTCCAGAACGAGAAGCAAGCTCCGCAGAGGTTATTTGAGCCTCATGCATGGCATCACGCAACCTCTGAGCGGATATTTTATTATCATTTTCATTATTAAAGGTATTATTTTTCATATGAAGATAATAACAAAATTAGCAATTTTTATAAATGTAATTATTAAAATAATACAACAGTTTATAAAGTTATTGTTGACAAAAGAATTAAGCTAGGCTAAACTTTTTATAAATCAGTTATAAAGAATTGATTAAGAAATAATAAAAAAAGGAGTAAGGCAATGGCATCAGATGAGTTTAAATATCCTAAGTTGAGAGGTCGTATTGTCGAGAAATTCAGGACATACAACCGATTTGCAAAGCATATGAAAATGCAGAACAGCACGTTATCCGCAAAATTGTCCGGAAGGCAAAATATTACCAAAACAGATATGATGAACTGGGGGAATGAGTTAGAAATCCCAAAAGATGAATATGGGCTCTATTTTTTTTAGACTAAAAGTTAAGCAAGGCTAAACTTTATATGGTAGGAGGCGACTATGGAGGAACGATTTAAGTGGATTGTTAAGTCCTATATGTCCATAAATAGGATTTCATCAGTTAAAGAATTGTCACGGAGAACCGGAATCAATTATCTGACTCTCCAGGACAGATTGAAGTATCCGAAGAACCTGAGACTGTTCGAGCTGCAAGCTCTGGATGAGGTACTCAAATTCACAGACTCAGATCTCAATGCACTAGTCAGGGGGGTAGCTGCATGAGGAGGACGGTGAGAGTCATCACAGAAAAGGAAAAGGCTGAGATGCTGGATGAGGTCACTCAGATGATAATCGACGCTGAGAATGGTGTTATGACCGCGCCGGACAATGTAGTGATGGCTAGAAGATATCCAACTGCATGGGCTGGATACAAGATCATGAGATTTTTATTTGATAAGGGAGTGATTGAGCCGGGAGGGGCTCAGGAGACTCTGAAAGTATAACCGGGGGAATAAGTTAAGTATGAAAAAAGTAATTACATTTTTCACGAGCGTCACTCTTGGCGCGATTCTGTCCATTTATCCAGGGATGGAAGCAATAAAATCACAATCACAACAACATTTTCTCGTTGAGCGTCCTGCTCCAGTGATCGAGGAGGTTGATTCTATTTTCGAGCCGCTTATCGGATCCGAGACGGCAGCAGGTGACGAGGGAAATTTTGAGCGCACACATTTTTATAATGATCCGGATATCCCGGACGAGGTTGAGGAGGCTGCTGAGCTCTCAGAGATCACGTATCACATCCTGCCTGAGCTGATAGAGGCAACATTGGAGCATGAGAGCGGATTCCGATTAAATGCAACAGCTGAGACTGATCTTGAGAATAGTGTGGGACCTGCACAGGTCAATCTGAAATGTAAAGATCATCTAGACCGTATTGAGAGGCTCGGTCTGACGGTGGAAGATCTAAAGACCTACGAGGGCGCGGTCAAGTTCAATGCAGATTATTTGGGATGGCTTTTTGCCAACTATGAGGATCCTGCAGAGGTGCTGATGAGGTACAACGGAGACAAGACCGGGCTGCAGCAATATTGGAAAGATGGGACGATATCAGATTATGCTCAGGAGATACTTGAGAGAGCTGAGGAGCTGGAGGCTAAACATGGGAAGAAATGAGCAAAAAAAAGAAACCAGTTACGGGGGAGCAACTAGTTTCGTAAATAATTTGGTAGGTAGGTACCTGCGACTAAACACATTATACCTTTTTACTAGCTGAAATGCAAGGAAAAACCGCATAAAATGGCGATTTTTCAAGGCTTTTTTGACGGGGGAATGACCTCGTTAAAAAGCCATTAAATATATTAAAGTTAGTAAATTTTTGGAGGGGTAATGTATTACAAAGTTACATCAGTACTGAATCCTGAGACGGTAGAGGTCAGAGAGTATCATGCAGCGCAGTATGGAGCTCCCGGAAGGAAGAGGAAGAAAAAGAGGTACCTGACTCCGGAGGCGGTAAAGAAGCAGAACGAAAAGAACCGCGTGAGGCATATACAGAACCTCATGCTTGCGAATTTTGATAATGGGCATCATATCATCCTCAGATATCTTGATGGTAAGTATCCGGAAAGCTATGAGGAGGCTGAGAAGAACCTCAGGGCTTTTCGGATAGCAGTAGGCAAGGCATTAAAGGCAAAGGGCATCAAGTTCCACTATATAGCCATGACTGAGCGCGGAAAGAAAATGAAGAACCTGCACCATCATGTCATTGTGCAGAACCTTGAGGATGTGAATGTGGTATCTGAGTGCGTGAAAGCCTGGGAGAAATATGGAACCATGACAATCCATCCCATGAGCAAAGATCTGTATGGGAAGGAATACAAAGATCTGGCCGCTTATATCGTCAAGAAGGAGACAAAGGAAGAGGCAAAGGGAGCGCGGTACCATATCAGCCGCGGTCTGAAAAAGCCTGAGATCATAAAAAAAGAGAAGGTGTTCGGAGACATCAAGGCACCGGATCCACCCAAAGGCTGGTATGTGGATCCTGCAAGCATAATTATGGGAGTCAATCCATATACCGGAAAGAAGTACCAGCGTTATTATATGCGAACATCGCCACCAGAGATCAAGAAGGAGCCGGAGAAGCCGGAAGAACCAAAAAAGAGCATGAAAGAGGTCAATCTGTATCTTGAGACCATCGTTGAGCATAAAGAGGCTTATGGAATGTATATCGTCGAGTTTGTCACATCCAAAGGGGAGACGGTAACAAGGACAGCCATGAGCAGCGGAGAATATTCACGGCTGAGCATAGCACTAAGGGCCCTCATCAGCGGAGTGAGCATCCTAAAGTGTCCCACAAGGATAAAGGTGTTCACGAGTAACACGGTCATCAAGAATGCTCTCCGCAATGGCTGGATCCGGAAGTGGAAGGAGTCCTCATGGAAGAATAACAAGGGGCAGCAGGTCAATTGTGCAGGACTCTGGAAGTATCTCGACAATATTGCAAAGGAGCATGAGCTCATATCGGCAGCAGATGACGAGATTGACTCATATCATGAGTGGGCTCTGGGAGAGATGGAGAAAAGGAAGGAGAAAAGAGCATAAATGGAGAGAGATTTGAGGATGACGATTGAGATCCCGAAGGATCAGGAGGAAAATTTTAGGATTTTCACGGTCATACACGGTGGAGCAGTCAAGGATGTCAAAAAGTTGGAGGAGGAAAAGTCATGAGAATAGCACCGGAGTATATATGTGACTGTTTATGCAAACATATGCCGCAGTCGGTCAATCCGGAGAACATGGAGCTGATAAAGACAACATACTGCTCAAAGTGTCCGGTAAGGTATCAGAAGGATGAGAATGTTGGCAAAGTTGCATCAGAGCTCAAGAGTATTGGCTCGGAGCTTAAAAATATCACAAAGAAATTAGGAGGGCTAAAGAGATGAGCAAGGAAGAGAAGCAGGAAGAGGTGAAGCGCATAGAGGTCACCGGTACCTGCAAGTATTGTCGGCAGCAGGCATTTTTCAAGATGCCTGAGAACGCGACACCTGAGGAGATTGAGACCGAGGCAACAAGATCATGCAAGTGCGAGCAGGGTGAGTCAGCGAGGATGATAATGGACAACCAGGCAACAGCTGACAAGTGGATTGATTTGACCTATGCCAATGAGGAAACCATGAGGGGAGTCATGCATAATCTCGCTAATGCAGTAATATGGAGCGCAATCTCTCAGGGAGTCATTAAGCAGGTCGAGGGTGTGGATGATACCACCACAAAGGTCACAAATACGTCCATGAAGCGCGGAAATGATGGAAAGCTGGTTATTACTCAGAACATTACATTCAAGAAAAAAGAGAAGATATGAGCAGATCAATAATCCAGGATAAAAAAGAGTGTTTTATATGCAGGGCATACATGAACCTTGAGAACGATACCAGTGAGCTCCCTGAGTACGGGCTTGAGAGGCATCATATCATGTTTGGCTATTCCAGCAAGAACCGCAAGCTCTCAGAAAAGTATGGGCTCTGGGTATGGCTCTGTCCTAAGCATCATAAATGGGATGAGATTTCTCCTCACAAGTCAAAGGTCACAAATATCGCAATGAGAAGGATTGCACAGAGGGCTTTTGAGCAGAAATTTCCCAAAAGTAAATGGATGGAGCTTTTTGGGAAAAATTACATTGAGGATTAGCAGGACTTTGCAGGGGGTAATTATGGGAAAAGAGATAAAAGTTGACGAGTATGGATGCGAGATCACGAAGGAAGAGGCTGAGGAGATGGACAAGATTGCACACAAAGCCCTGGATGCAGTCTATGGGGAGGCTAAAAAGAAGCCGGGGAGACCTAAGAAGTCAGATAGTGCAAAGTTACATGAATCCTCAATCTCAGAATCTCCGGACGGCAGCAGTCAGCTCAAAGGAGCTTCATCCGGCAGCAGCCGTCAGATAATTCCGATTGAGGTAATGGATGCCCTTGAGGAGAAGATGCAGACATACGAGCGGACAATCAAGTCATATGAGGACGATATCACTCAGATCCAAAAGCAGATCAAGCAGATCGAGTCAAAGTATAAGGTCCTCAGTAATTTTGTGAAGGGAGCAGCAGATGGCAACAAGCAAGAGGGACAAGCCGCTCACGATACTATTTGATGACGGCTATATCTGTCCTAAGTGCCTCGGAGTAGGAATTGGCACGAAATGGAAATCAAAAGGGGCTAAGTATTGCCCTGGATGCGGTCAGAGGATTGTATTTGCTGACCTCGAAGATTTTAAGGCCCTCAAAAAGAGAGCTCTGAGGATTCCGGACATCATGGAGAGGTCTGAGATCATCGAGACAACGGTGACGATTGATACAAAGGGAATACATAAGCAGATTGCAGGAATTTATGTCAATGAGCTCCTCAAAGTTGAGGAGCAGGGTGAGCAGATGGAGCTGGATCTATGACAAGAGCGGAAATTATAGAGAGTCTGAACTGTCTCAGGCATTATGCAGATACACAGGTGTGTGCTGAGAATGACAAGCTGGAGCTGGAAGCAGCTGAGGCATATAAGGACATGAGGGAGCGCATTGACGCACTCATGGAAAGAGTGAAAGGGGAGTGATGCCGTTGGGCTGAATGTTACACCACTCCTGAGGTTAAGGGGATTTATACAAGGAAATTATCACACAGTGGGCTCCCTCCGGGGAGCCATAAAGGAAAGGGGGAGCATGATAACAAAGGATATGCTGGACAATTTTAGACGAAGCATCAGTGTTGGTGAGACTTTGAAGATAGAAAACCCATTTACTGCAAATATAGTCCGCGAGGATCCTGAGGTGCTCCGGGTGATGAGTAAGGAAAAATATTTCTGCAGGATCACAAATGGAGCTTATGAATTTTGCATCACCTGGGCTGAGCTTCTCAGAAAAATGATGGGAATGGACACCGAGGAGCAGACATGATTATCGGATTTTTCAAGACATTAGGGATATTATTTGCATTCATAGTGTTTATTGGACTGATAACGACCATATTTGTCGAGGTGGTTGTATTCATGGCCAGGGCAATCGAGGAAGGAAAAAAACGAGAGAAAAAGGGAGGAGAACATGCCGAACTGGATACAAGGAAATTTTAGAGCGAGGGGACCAAAAGAAAATATCATACGATTCATCAGAGAAGGATTAGCACCATCGTCATTGTTGGGACAAGATGATGAGATAGATATGGAACTAGAGGAGTATGACGAGGACTATATAACTATAAAATGGACTAGAAAGCGCGGAAACGAAACGGATTATCCGGAATGGTTATATATATCCGGTACAGAAAGGCATTTTTTACAACCGGATGATTTCGGAGAATTCGATATACATCAAACGGATTCAAAAACTGATTTCATCATGGTTGTTTCATTCAAGGCAGCCTGGAGCATAAAAATAGATCAAATTATAGAAATTGCCCATAAATATGAAATAGATATCAGAATGAATGGATATGAGCGAGGAATGGAGTTCGAGCAGATCATTGAGGTGACGCGAAAAGGATATGTGTTGACAGAGGCATTGATTTCGTATCCCGATTATCAGTGGGAGTGTCCTATGCCGTTGTTAGGAGGCTGATATGTCAAGAGAGAAAAGGGAAAAACAAATTTTAATAGCCAGGAATATCTATGAGAAAAGAAATCTCATAGAGGAGCTCAAGTGGGAAAAATGGAATTTTGCATCTGGATATATCAATCGGCAGCAGGAGCTTTTTTATATCTGGATAATTGACGAATGTCTCACGAGACTGACATCCAAGCAGATCTCATTGACAGAGATCCGGAGACTCAGGAACGAGATGAGCAAAGTCGAAATCAATACCCAGGGAGAGAGGAACACTCTCTCGACATGCTTATGTATGATCGATGATTTGATTGAACAATACGAGGAGGAAAAATGATGAATATTGCTACATGTATTATTTTGGCTATTGTGGGACTTTTTGCGGTATTAGGAATTATATATGTCATTGGAGACATCGAAAAGGAAAAAATACAAGTAGGGATGGAAACTGCAAAATTATCTCTCTCCAATGAAGGGAAAAAGGTTGAGGTAAGTTATATATCTCCTCAGATTGTCGAAGTTCCTGAGGAATTTACTGTTAAATACGATGATTCTGATGAAACAAAGAAATTAAAAAAAACACAAAGAGAAGCATTCAAAGAGGGATTTCATGCAGGATTCTATGAATGTAAAAGAATAGTTGTGAGCAAATTATAAGGAGTGAGGAGGCAGCAGATGGAAAACGAAAAATCAATAGAGGTTGTAATCGGAGATGATGGCAAGGCTCGGATCCATAACCCGGAATATGACATTGTGATAATGAACGAGTCAGAGGAAGAAATGCAAAAGACATATGAAGATCTCAAAGAGATGGCACGCAGACCAAAAAAAGAAGATATCAAAGATTGCATAAAGGCTATTGAAAAAGAGCTTTTAGATTTATCACATAGACATACAGACATAGAAAAGAAATTCAATGCCGGAGTACAGTACACCGTAGGTTATGCAATTGGAACGATCTCAAGAGTATTTGAATCTATAACAAAGCTGGAGGAAGCAGATGAATGATATTGATTTGCTGATAAAGGAGAGCCATAAAGAGGAATTTGCAAGATGGAAAGAGACAATATCATTCCTCTATGGAGTAGCATATGCTGAGAAATTTTGCTCGTTTGATACATTCAAGCTCCATTTATGGGGTCTAGGACTCCTGGAGGTAAAACCAAAATGATTTTATTGAAATTTGTATTTACATATCTGATGGGAGTATGTGCTGGGCTCAATATAGGAGCAGCATTGATGGGAGGTAAAAATGACAATAATGCACGTTTTGGCGGTAGTCATCGGATGGGACTGCCTAAAGAAGATAGCAAAGGCGATGATACAGATCTGGGTGGAGATAGATGACTATCAGAAATATGATCCTGAGGGGGATGAGCCGGACGATGGAGACATCTAGTGAATACAATCAGATGAGTCTATTCACACTCATGAAATGTGATGGACATATTAAAGGCTATGAGCGCGAATGGTTGCTGGCAAACGGTTATAAAAACATATATTACGATAAGCCACCAAAGCCGGGGATTTATGAATGGAGAGATATAAATCAAATGAAAAGAGTATACAGACTTGAGTACAGATCCAATGGAAATATTTATTATGGTTCACTCGGAAATTTCACCGCAGCATGGTGGAGACCAATTGAATCTTAAAGAGCTGCTCCAGGCAGCAGCCGTCATGAGGGAGGTGTGAATGGGAGCAAAATACAGAAGTCCATCAGAAAAGAGTATTTATTATATCAACAAGGATTATTATGTCGCGGCCGTAAGGTATGCGCTGCAATATAAGAGCTGGGTGGGGGAAATGAAAACCAGCGCGGACACTAGCGCAGCCATCCGATACGACAAGGAGAAGGTGCAGACCTCAGGAGGATATGACTCAACAAGCGAGACAGCCATCAGAAGAGCAGAGATCGCAGCAAAGATTAAGATGGTGGATGATATCCTTGCAGAAGTCGCTCCGGGACTTGATAACTATATAAAGCTCTCAGTGTGCTATGGATTTACATATTACCAGCTCATTGAGAGAGGTATGCCGATAAATCGAAATCAATACAGTATTTTGAGACAACATTTTTATTATGAGCTCAGCAGGAGGATATGATGAAGCGGTTAAGGAAATGGTTAAGCAAATACTTTGATTATGATATCGTAGGCAGCTATTTTGAATATGAGAATGGGAAGTACGTCAAGAAATACATAAGAAGATATAAGCTGAGGAAAAACAAATGAAGCGCGAGGCATTGAATGAATATATCGGGCACAGAGTCAATATAACATTTACAGATGGAAAATCTGCAGAAGGTAAGCTCGAATTTATAACAGAGTTGTGTGCTGAGCAGCACTATAGGAGACCAGGATATTATGCAATAGGTTATTTATGTTTTAGGTGCTCACACGTTAAGAAATTGAGGGAGGTGCCACAATGATAATGCATCATATGGATAAAAAACAAATTATAGATGCGATTCATAAAATGGATTTAGCACTTCGCCCATATATAATATACGCTCATCCAAAAAATAAGGAAAAGATTAGACAAGTGCTAAAAGAGATAGGTCGAGATGATTTCCTCATTCAAGCAACACCTCTCATGGATGAGGATAAAATCATTATACTTAAGCGTGAAAGACTAGAACTAGATTTTAAAACAAGAACATTAGACGCTATA
>JAEIGA010016111.1_pt1 | contig 11377 bp, 3 predicted proteins | sample 9270691 | NCBI WGS metagenome assembly JAEIGA01 (sample SAMN17057246, study PRJNA624740) | gut metagenome | biome: biome; isolation source: fecal sample | host: Bos grunniens | place: China: Xizang | collected 2019
TCTGTTCCATTTCGACTCATGGCTGGCCATAGCGGTCCTCGTTGTGGCACCCTTCTTCCTATTCCTCAGCAAGATATACATAAACCGCATGCGCAAGCTCACTCGAGAGATACGCAACACAGACAGCCGCATACAGAGCATCCTTCAGGAGAGCATACAACATCGCATGGTGCTGAAGACTCTGGAACAGACCGATGGCATGGTGGAGCGCCTGTCGCTAACACAAGGGTATCTGCACAGGCAGGTGAAGCACAAGACCTTGTTCTCCAGTTTCAGCAACCTTACCGTCAACCTCGGTTTTACGGCAGGTTATCTGCTTACCTTCATCTGGGGCGTATACCGTCTGGATGCAGGGGCCATAACATACGGAACCATGCTGGCATTCATCCAACTGGTAGGACAGATACAGGGTCCCTTCCGCGACATGACACGCTTTGTCCCTGCTGTCATCGGTGCTGCCACGGCGGCAGAGCGCATGAAGCAATTGGAGCAGACTCCTATGGAGGAGAACACCAAGCGACAACTCTTCCCACACGGTGCCGGCATACGCTTCTGCAATGTTACATACAGGTATAAGGATGGGCACCGCAACATTCTGGACAATTTCTCTTTCGACTTCACTCCGGGCAGCACAACTGCCATCCTGGGCGAAACGGGTGCCGGCAAGACCACACTCATACGCCTCATCCTGGCTCTGCTATCTCCCACTCAGGGATGTGTGGAACTCTACGACGGGAACTCTTCTGCTAAGGCTTCTCCCGACACCCGTTGCAACCTTGTCTACGTCCCGCAGGGCAACACCCTGCTCAGCGGCACCATCCGCGACAATCTGCTCCTGGGCAACCCCGACGCCACCGAAGAGGATATGCACAGGGCCATCGACATGGCATGTGCCGATTTCATCCTCTCGCTCCCCGATGCCTTAGACACCGTCTGCGGTGAAGGCGGAGCAGGTCTGTCAGAAGGACAGGCCCAGCGCATTGCAATTGCCAGGGCACTCCTGCGCCAAGGCAACATCCTCCTTCTGGACGAAGCTACCAGTGCCCTGGATACCGAAACGGAGCGCCAACTGATAGAAAAAATTGCCTGTCAAGCCAAGGAGAAGCACCAGACCATCCTTTTCATCACCCACCGCCCTGCCGTTGTGGAGTATTGCGAGAAGACACTGCTGTTGAAAAGGACAGAATAGTCGTAACGTAGCTCGCAGAAAATCATTTGACAGTCAAAAAATCATTACACAAATTAGAGGATGCTGCAAATTTCCCCTCACGTAGTTTTTTTTGCTACCTCGCGAGGGAAAATTTTCTGCCTCGCGAGGGAAATCATTTTTGCTATTTTTGCGTTTTTGACTATATCAACGAAATTGATATTGAAATTTTATTACACGCCTTTGATGGCAAAAGGAAGGTGCCATTAGCGCATAACAGTCAGATGAGCGATTTGGGTTAAATTTCTGTTATTTGTTATCCTTACTTCAAAAACACAAAATACACAGCCAATATCATGCATACAAAAGCAGCGAGATGATTCCATTGCAAAGTTTCACCTCTGAAGCAGGTTATGGTATAGATGGTGAAAACTACCAGGGTGATAACCTCCTGAATGATTTTCAGTTGAAAAAGAGAGAATGGACCTCCGTTGCCACGGAAACCATAGTGGTTGGCCGGAATCATAAAACAGTATTCCATGAGTGCCAGTCCCCATGAAATGAGGATGATGATGTACAGGGGTGTGTTGCCGTGCAGGATGTTCATGTCCTGCAGTTTCAGGTGTCCATACCACGCAAGGGTCATGAAGATGTTGGAGACGATAAGGAGAACGATGGGTAGAATGTAGTTCATATAGTTTTGAGTTTAGAGTTTATAGTTTAGAGTTTATAGTTTAGAGTTTATAGTTTAGAGTTTATAGTTTAGGGTTTAGGGTTTAGAGTTTAGTGAGACGCTGCGCTCTTGTTTAGAGTTTAGAGTTGAGTGTTTAGCGAGGTCGCGTTGCTCTTGTTTAGAGAACTGTCCCCCTGAGACAGGGCGAAAAAGCCTTTAGAAAAATGACTTGATGTCATTTTGTGCCTCGTGAGGGGCGCAATCTCCATTGCGACGTAGGGACGCTGCGTGCAGCGTCCGCCATGTTTATCGCTCTCGGACGCTGCACGCAGCGTCCCTACCACATTCTCGCTTACTCGCAGATTTACGTTTGTTTTACCTTGTCAAAGCAAACTTCATGCTCATGCCAAAGTCTTGCGTCACGGTAGGGTAAGCAGATGATGAAAGCAGGGGTACAGTACGTTGACGGTCGTAGAAGAGCGTCATGGTTACGTACCTGCTTAGGGTATAATCTGCACGGAAGGATGCCTTGATGGCCTTGTTGCCAGAAGTTGCTTCTGACAATCCAGTCTGTATGTCACGACGTATAGCATCCTGATTGCGGATGGAAAAGTCAAAGCGTAGAGACAAAGAATGGGCAAAGTTGCTCTTGCTGCTGCTTTTTATGTTCTCTCTGCCGTCACTTCCTGTATCCTTGCTTTTCAATGCACGATTCTTGGCTGTGGTTCGCATTGCTTTCTGACTGGCACGTTTGCTGCCGAAGATGCTGCCCAGACGGAAATCATTAATCTTGTGTCCCCATCCCAGGACAAAGTCGCGCGAACCGGTCTCGGTGAGCTGTGCACTGGTGATGGACAGGCTCATGACACGTGTTGTGCGGTATTCCGCCTTCAGGGTCATATTATTGTGGAATGTGAGGTTCAGGCCGATGAGTGGAGCAAAACTCTCGTTTATGCTTACTGTGCTGATGTCATAGCAGCTGCTGGGAGAATATGCTCCTGTTGCCTGGCTCTGCGTGAATCCCAGGTCAGTACCGTTCATGAACTCCATCCATGATGCATAGGAGTTGTAGGAACCCACGGCATACACACTCTTATAGCCGTGCGACACGGTAACGCTCTTGAAGTAGTCCCTTATGAAGGGCAGGTTTGAAAGTCCCTTGTAGGTCAGTGTCCAGTTGGGCAGCATCTTGGCAAGCGAGGGGAAGATATTCAGTTCGCGTGTTGTACCGCCACCAGTATATGCTGCCAGGAAAGCTGGAATCATAACGTCCGCTCCATACATGTTTGCCGGTGTGACGTTGCCCTTTGCCGGGTCGCCGGCGCTGCCAAGGTAGGGCACTCCCATGGGGTCCTTGCCTCCGATGTACTGAGCTTCCACGCGCTGCTGGTATACAGGGAGCATGGAGCGGAACCTCTCGAAGGTAGAACTATAGTATCCGTTGGAAGCGTTGCCACTGCCCGAGAACGCCGAACTGAGCGACACGATGGTCATGTTGAACGAACCCGTCTGTGTGGTGGGTGATCCCTGATACATATATTGTATGCTCTTTGAACGGTTCGTGGTGCGCGACATGTTCAGGTCTATCTTCATGTCGGTAAAGGGTTCGAGACTGGCCTTTATCTGCAGGTCCTCGGTGGTGGAGGAAGTGGCAGGGGTGGACAGGCTGTCGGCGCAGAGGAACCATCCGCGATCCTTTGCCGTCTCGATATAGTCGTCCGACACAAGTCCGAAACCGAATCCCACACCTGGGGCAAAGCCGTGTGCCGAGGTCATGCGCTGGCCAAACATGTCGCCCACCTCGGGCATGAAGCCAGACATGGCCAGGTTGTAGGTGTTGCGGTAGGAGACGGACACGTTCCTGACCATCATGGCAAGGCGTGCTCCTGCCTGTGCCCATTTGTACCAAGGCTGCTCGCTCAGTTTGGGCTTGGCTATTACGTTAATGCGCACCTTGGCAGTGTCTGCGCTGTCGGTCATGAGCACTATCTTGTTCTCGTCCAGTTTCTTGTACTTAACCTTATAGTCATGTCCCTTGCTGTCCTGGATGCGCACCTCCAGACGCTTTGACTTCTGGTTGTGGGTGATGGTCATATTGCTGTCAGGAGCAAGTACGATCTCGCGTGCATAGCCCCGTGTACGCTTCTTTCTGTCTTTCTGTGCCGATACCCCTTTGGTGTTGGACTGTGTCCCCTTAGACATGGTACGTGCCAGGATACTGTCCACGCTCTCGCCAGTCTTCTTGGATTCCTCCTCCGCCTTCAGGCGTGCCTCCTCCAGCTTGTCCTTCTCGCGCTGCTCCCTTTCCTTTTCGCGTTTCTTTTCATTCTTCTTCTTGTTGGCTTCGGACTTGACGTTGGAGGCAGAGAATATTCGGTTTACCTCCTTCAGGAAGGGAGATTTGTTGTACAGCGTTTCCAATGCCAGCTTGCCGTTCGCATTAATACTGCGCTGAGTATTTATGGTATGACCAAGACTGCTGCCATCCTCCAGTTCTGCACCACGCTTCCAGGAGTACTGGCTGTTGTAGCTTCCATCTGCGGTAATCCAGTCAAAAATGGGTATCTTGTTTATGGGCAGTTTGTATGACATCGTGGCACTCTGATTGTAGTCCAGTGGACGGCCGAAACCGGCCAGACTCATGTTTACACTATCCTTCCAAGCCTGATACTCGTCGGGATACAAATCTTTGTTTACCACGACGTTGGGTTGCTCTACTTCGGCATGTGTTGCACTTTGAAAAGAGAAGTGCAACGCCTTGAAGATATCCCATCGCAGGGAGAAATCACGGTTCCACAGATAACTGCTGCTCCACGTTACGGGAAGTGCCTGTGAATTGGCAATGTTGTCAAGATCCCGCTCCTGCAGTTCGTAGTATGTGCGCCCAAGGTCGGTGTTGAATGTTACGCTTTGAGGTGCAAAAGCGATGTTCTGGTCCTTGATTATATCAGCCCATTTGCTTTTGACGCTCCATTTCCTGAATGGTTCCCAATTCTTCCAGTTTGGTGACCAAGCATATGTCATAGATGCTTTCCATGCATCATTCAACTCATATACTGTAGTCTCACCCCTATTCTCGCTTTTTGTGCTGGAGTATGAGAAACTAAAGTTTGCCGGGTCGTATGGCATGGGATGTTTCTTGCTGGCAATATTCACTTTGGCACCGCTGATAGAGAAGTTGCGGTTCTGGTTACTGGTTGTTGTCAGCGACACGATAGAGTCCTTTTCTGCTTTTGTCTGTGTGGCATCAAGCGCCTCAGACAGAAGCATGTCGGTGTCGAGCGGATTGTATTTTGGCTTGACTGTGTGTCTGCTGTAACTGTAGTATATTGGCACGGAAACCTTTGCCTTCTCTGGCAACAGGCGTCCAAGGTCGGCATTGGTGGTAAATTGATACTGGTAATCGTCCTTGTCGCTGCGTTCAGTCACCGTCTGTTCTATGCCGCCGAAGCCAGCTGTTACCATCTTGCCAGTGGCAGAGAAAGAACCTATGTCGGACAGTTGTATGTTCAGATTACCCTGTGCCGCCCAGCCGCCTTCGTTGGTAAACTCCTGCAGGCGAAGTTCATTTACCCACACCTCTATGCTGCGGTTGGCATCGGCATGGTTGCGTATGCCTATCATGATGGTCTTTACCTCTCCAAGTGACGGATTACCGATAACGGCAATGCGGTTGTTGGGCTTGTCGGGGTCGTAGCCAGTATATAGTTGGTTATAGGAAATGCCGTTTTTGTTGCGCAAACGCTTAAGTTCCACTAGCATATCCAGGTTGAAGTCAAACATATTTGCCTCTGGCCATACTGCCACACGGTCGTCATAGGAGTTGTTGCTATACTTGCCGCTGCTCTTTATAGGAGTAATTTCCAAGGGGATCTCATATTCGTAGTAATTGTTTCGATAGTCAGAACCAAGTCGCAGAAAAACACTCACCTGTCCATTCTGTAAGGGAGTCATATCGGGGTCGGTGGCCTCCAATTGATTGGCGTGAGTGAAGAGTTGCAAATGCTTGTATTTGCGCATGTCGTACTTTACGTTCTTGTAAACGGCACGGGCATCGTTGGGACCTAAGTTCTTTGCCGTCAGGGCCAATGCCTGTTCGTTGCTTTCCATCAACGTTCCGCTACCGGCATCGGTAACACGTGATATGCCGGGAGGAACAACATAATTTACAGGCACACGGTCGTTGTTCTCCTCAATGTTGACGGCTGTGATGGTGAAGTCCGTATTGGCGCTGCTTGCCACGTTGCCGGCATAGAGGGTGTTCTCGTAGGTGCGCCAGTCGCCGTGCACAAGGTCAAAGGTGCCGAAGCGCAGTATTACCTCGTCGGTGAAGTTGGTCATGAACATGCGCATGAAGCGTATGTTGGAGAAGTCCGATATGCCGCCTATGCTCTCGCGGTCTGAATCCTGCAGGGGGATGCGTATGAGATACCAGTCTATGTTCTCTATCTCGCCGTTGCGCAGAGTCACGGTGGCGGTACGTGTGTCCGAAACGTACTTCCCGCCTGGGCGCAAATTTTCAGGTGTTATGGGGAGGTGATACTGCCAATACTTTTCATTCTCACCCAAGGTGTAGTCAGTATTGATGTCTTCAATATCAGGTGTATTCTTCCATGCCGTTTCGTAATTCTCGGGTGAGTTTTCACTGTCAGGCGAGTTACCTTGAGGCATGTTGATACGCTTGTAGCGTTTCAGTATAGGAGTCTTTTGAGTATCATAATCGGAACCACGGAAGTAGTGGTAGTTGTCGTTTGCAGGGTCGGCAAGCAGCTGCTGGCGCACGGTATCGGGCAGATGTGCCAAGGCGCCTCCGTTCAGTTCGTTCCAGAAGTTCATGTAGGCACCGTAAGTCTGTTCCTGCTCGTCGTTCAGGCCGTTCAGGCCCAGGTCCTGCTTCATGCGTGATCCGCCTTCGTTGTTGAAGGCGTATGTTATGCTGTTGGTCTTGGGCACATAGCCCCATGTGGTCTCCTCCACATAGTTCATGTTTCCGTCTATGGGCAGTCCGCTTTCGTATGCCTTCTTGCCGTCCTTGAGGATATCCTCGCTTATCTCGCCCAGGTTGAAGTATAGGTCGCCGCCCAGATTCTTCTTTGTTGTACCGTCTCTCTTTTCATAGAAGAATGGATCCATGAGCCAGAATTCAATGTATTCTATGTTCTGCGCTTCGAAGTCGGTATTATCCATTTTGCGCATCATACCGCCCCAGCGCTTTTCGGGGTTGAGCAGATTGCCTTGTGCGTCTACCTCGGTGGTCAGGTTGTATGGGCCGCGTTCCTGTGGATAGAACGCCATGTTCATTACACTCAGTGTGGAGTTGCTATTGTAGGAGGTTTGGGACTTGTTGGGGTAGAGTTCCAGCTCATAGACAGCACGGACATAGTGGTTGGACAGCTGGTTCAAGTCGCTCTTGATGTGGCTGGGGGTCAGTGTGGAACTTCTGTTAGTGAAGATGGGGTCCACGCAGTACCATGCCAGCAGGGCACGGTTGAAACCATAGGACACATCATTGCTGAGGCGGCTTTCTGAGAAGCGTCCGGCAAGATTGCTGTTCTTCGAAGGACTGGGTACTGAGGCTATCTGCCAATAAGTGGGTTGGATAAGCGATGTTTTGCGCTTAGTGTCTTCGAAATCATCAAGATATGAGGCTCCTCCCTGTGCCGTACTGCTCTGTCCGGCAATAAGTTGGGCAACCTGTGCGTCAAAACTGATATTGCTAGGTTGTGTGGCATCAATGAATGGTATGGCATCAATCCAGTTGGTTAGCCATTGAGCTTTGTGCTTCCATGAAACGTGCATACCCCAGAGGATATTGTTCAGTGCCTCGTTGCCCATGCTCACCTTGGTGGTCAGTGGCTGCTCGCTCAGATACTGGAACGTGCCGCCTATGGTCAGGTTCTTGTTCACCTCGTAGTCGGCATTAAGACCTATGAAGGTCTTGCGCTGCATGCCGAAGGTCTCGTTGCTCTCCACAGAGGCATTGATAGGTGTGCCGGCATCAATGATACTCTGGTTGATGATGGTAACGCGGCCGTTGTTGTAGTCAACGATGTAGTCCGTATTTTCCACCAGTGTGACACCGCCTGCGGTCACTACCACCGAACCTGGCGCAATGCTGCCCGAACCGAGGTCTATCTCGTTGGCTGCCGAACCCTTGTACTGGCCGGTAAGCAGGAACTTGTTCTTCTCAGCCATCTGCTTGGCGGCGGTCTTGGTGGTGTCGTAAAGTTCCTGGAACACGTACTTGTCGGCCATTTCCTTGCCGCCGCGTGACTCTATCCATTGGCGCAGATGTTCGCCGAAGGGTTCTGCCACGGGGAAGATTATACGTCCCTTATAGACAGTGTAGCCGTCGATGAAGTCGAACTGTCCGTTGGGCTGTGGCTTGTTATTGGCATCCAGTCGGTCCAGATTCATGGCGCGGAGCAGGATGGTGCCCTTCAGTGTCTCCTCGGGCAGATAGTTGAGGTAGACACCGCTCGAGTCCGACTGGTACTTGATGTCTAGACGGAACTTCTCCTTCTGCAACGTGCTTGCTCCCAGAGGATAGACGTTGCGCATCATCAGTTTCCATGTAGGCATCGACGGACTGGTGGTGCTGCCCTTCAGCATCTTCAGCATGAGGGCCTGTTCGGTACTGGTGAGGTCGCTGGAGAACTCGCCCACCTGGTAGGTCTGTGCACCATAGGTATATTCGTAGGCTACAGCCAGAATGTCGTCAGGCTGCAGGGCTGTGTTCAGTGTCAGCGTACCCAGTTCGGCATTCAGGTGATATTCGCTGGGAGAAAGCAGTTTGGCAGACTGCAGCTTGTCGTAGTCGAAGGAACCTTTCAACCCGAACTCCCCATCCAGGATATTGCCCGCCTGGCTTATGTCGCGCACTCCGGAATTTGCTATAAGGGTGGCATACTCGTCGTTGGCACGGTTGTGGGGGACAGTGCCGCCATTGCTCTGCCAGGGGCCGCGTATGTTCTGCGGTTCGCCCAGATCGGCAAGGGCTATTATGTTGCGGGTGTTGGTAGTGGTGCCGGTCTTGTTGGTTACCCACACTTCTATGCGCTTGATTGTCACACCGCTGGCTATGGTGGGCAGGGTGCGCATGTTCTTGTCGTACGTGTTGCGGAAATGGTGTGCCAGATAGAAGTGGCGGTTTTCCTCATAGTCCGTCACCTCAATCTCGTAGGAAGTGGTATTTGAGCCTCCGCTGCCTGAGACGCTCTTGCTGGCCGACTTCTTCTGGCCAAAGACAGTCTGCAGCTTCAGTTTGCCGAACTGCACGTCGGTGCGCAGACCAAACAGACTGCTTACTCCAGGCACGAGGCTCACATTTGAAGGCATGGATACATTGCCAGCCTCCACCAACTTTATAATCTCATCTTCCTTGCCGTCATATTTGAGTTTCAGGTTCTGTGCATCGTAGTCAAAGGTGGCGTCGGAATCGTAATTCAACCTCATGTCTATTTTGTCGCCCACTTTGGCTGTAAGGTTCATGTTTATCTTCATGTCGAAGTCCAAACCAAAGGAGCTTCTGCGGCTGGCAGCTAGCGTGGGATTGTCTGTAGACTTCATGTTGCCTCCAATCTTAAGTTCCGCCGAACCATTGGTGGTGATGCGCACACCGCCTGGACCAAAAATCTTCTCTGCTGGTCCCAAGGAGAATCGCATGTCGGTAAAATCAAACTTGTTGTTGCCCTGCGCCTGGAAGAGTTCCTGGTTGCGCTGCCTGTAGTATTGTGCCAAACTTTGGCGAAGACTCCAGTTCATGTACTCCTCTGCTGTCATCAGTACGGGAGGGGCGAGATAACTAGTTGCTGTGCTGAGGTTCAGCCCGTTTGTGTTGGCAGGAAGGAAACTCCCCAACTTTACATTTGTGGTGTTCTTGTCGTCACCGCTCTTGGATGTGGTGGACTTGGAAGCGGTCTCCTTGTTCTTCGTCTCCTTGTTATTGCCCTTTTCGTCCTTGCCCACAAGGGTGGTACCCACCTGGTATGTCCCGTCCTTCTCGTCGTAGGTCACCTCGGTCTTCAGGTTGTCGGGATCCTGAAGGTCGGAGGAACGGTGCTTGACGTCTTCGGTGGTTTCGGTAGTAGTGCGGCGGACGGAATAGCGAGGTTTCTTCCCTTTTGTGGTGTCGCCTTTCTGTTCGTCGTCTTGCTGCTGTATGGAAGCTTCGTGTGCATGAGCGCGCGTAATAAAAAAAGGTACTCGAGAGGGTACAAAAATGCCGGTGAAAGGCAATACTATGCCTATCACCAGCATCATCAGTATGATTCTGTTCCGTCTCTTCACGCTATTAAAACGAGGTCTGTGCCCGGTTTATTGTGTCTCAGAGCATTTTTAACGCCAATTTGATGACCTTTTCCACGGGTGCGTCGGGTTCCTCGGAGAGTATCTTGTGCACAACCTTGCTTGTAGGTGCGGGACTGAATCCCAACATGGTAAGTGCCTGAGTGGCTTCGTCGGCAACCTCGCTGTTCATTATCGCCGTGCCCTTGCTCATTCCCTGCGAACCAGCCTGCAGCGTGTCGTCTGCCAATGCCATTATTTTGTCGCCCAGGTCCACGATGATGCGCTGTGCAGCCTTCGGTCCAATGCCTTTCACCTGGGTGAGCATCTTGGCGTTGCCGCCTGAAATTATGCTGCACAGTTCCTTCGGAGTCAGTGCAGAGAGTATCATGCGGGCGGTATTGGCGCCTATACCGCTTACGGTGATCAGAAGCAGGAAAACCTCGCGTTCCACCTTGGAGGAGAATCCCCACAACTGGTATGCATCCTCGCGTATGGATTCGTATATCCATAGTTTTACGTCTTCCTTGCCCTGGATCGAGGCATAGGTGTTCAAAGTAATGTTCACTCCGTAACCTACTCCCATGCAGTCCACCGTGGCCATCGTTGGTTCCAGGTCTGCCAGTTTTCCTCTTAGATACTCTATCATGTCTTGTTATACAATTGAGTGAAGGAAATGTTGTTAGTCTATCCTAAAATTTCCTTTGCCCTGGTTAAAGCCTCGTTGATGCTCCCGCAGAAGTTCTTGCTGCCCAGGATCTTGTGGAAGTTGGCTTTTAATAACTGTTTCTGCACCTTGGGAGTAATGCCAGAGAGAACAACCTCGGTACCCTTTTCATGGTTCATTTCCACCAGTGTGGTCAGGTTGTGAATACCAGTGGAGTCAATGAAGGGGACACGGCGCATGCGGATAATCTGCACTTTGGGGCGGCTGCCGGCTTTCAGTACGGATTCCAGTTCCTCGAACTTGTTGGCAATGCCGAAGAAGTAGGGGCCGTTTATCTCATATACAGCACAACCCTCGGGAATGCTGAGGCACTCGTCGGTGTCTTCGCTGGGATGGATTTCGTTCTCGATAACGGAGATTTCGGTGGTCTCCATCACACGCTTGATGAACAGCACACAGGCAATAACCAAACCTATCTCAATGGCAATGGTGAGGTCGAAGATGACGGTAAGGAAGAAGGTAACGAGCAGAACGGTAACATCGCTCTTGGGGTCCTTCATCAGTCTCTTGATAGTACGCCATTCGCTCATGTTGTAGCTGACAA
>JAEIGA010016112.1_pt1 | contig 11377 bp, 15 predicted proteins | sample 9270691 | NCBI WGS metagenome assembly JAEIGA01 (sample SAMN17057246, study PRJNA624740) | gut metagenome | biome: biome; isolation source: fecal sample | host: Bos grunniens | place: China: Xizang | collected 2019
GGGCGACCGTCCACTGAGACATAGTCGGCGGCGATCAGCTCCTTCGCCTTCTCGCGACCACCCGCATAGCCGTTGTGCACAAGCCAGGTATCCAAACGGACACCGTCATTCGCCGCCATGGTCTTCCTCCTGTGCGGGACAAGCAAACTTGTCCGTATGCTCGCGGATAAAGGCAGCGATGCCCGCGGCATCTAAGCCCACCGCCTGCAGACCCTGCTCGGTCGTGCACGCGCCGAGTGTCACGTCAATCGCGCCTACGGCGTAGTGGCCGCTGTAGTCCGCCTGTGCAAGACGATTGCCGACCGATTCACCGACACCGCCCGCGCGGCTGACCTCTTCAAAGAACAGCACGCAGTCGTATTCCGCCATCTTGGCGATGACCTCGTCCTCCACGGGGTGGATGCGGTTGAGCTTAAGCACCGCGGGATAACAGCCGTTCTGCTGCAGCCGACGGCGCGCCGCCAGCACCTCACCGTAGGTGCGCCCGTAGGTGACGAGCAACAACTTCTTGTCCTTGCCTTCGGTCAGGGTGTAAGGCTGATACGACGGCTCGTAATCGGCGAGCAGCGGATTCTCTCCACCCTTCGGGTAACGCACCGCCGCGATGCCGTCGGTGTCGTACAGCGCCTGCCGCAGATGTCGCTCGAGCTCACGGAACGTACTCGGCGCATAGATCGTCGTGTGGGGGATGGCGCGCAGCATCGCAACGTCGTAGATACCCTGGTGCGTCTCGCCGTCCTCCGGCACCACGCCCGCACGGTCGATCGCCAGCACGATGTGGTTATTCATAATCGACGTGTCGTTAATGAGCTGATCGTAGCTTCTTTGCAGAAAGGACGAATACACCGCAAACACAGGGAGTAGTCCACCCGCGCCCATACCCGAGGCGAAGGTCACCGCGTGCTCCTCCGCGATACCCGTGTCGAAAAAACGAGTGGGATACTGCTCGGCGAACGGCTCGAGGCAGGTGCCCTTGATCATCGCCGCGGTGATCGCCACAATGCGGTCATCCTCCGCCGCCAGTCGGCACATCGTCTCACCAAAGGTCGAGGAGAAAGTCGGCGACGAGGTCGCCACCGCGCCCGCGCGGCTGTCAAAATGCGAAATGCCGTGATAGGTGTCAGGGTTCTTCTCCGCAAAGGCGTAGCCCTTTCCCTTTACCGTCGCGACGTGCAACACCACGGGGCGGTCAACGCTCTTCGCGGCGCGCAGTGCCTGCATCAGATCGCCAAGATCGTGCCCATCCACGGGACCCATATAGTGAAATCCCATATTCTCAAAAAACGAAGTGTGCGCGAATAGGGATCGCTTCATTTTCTTCTTCCAGTTGTGCACCAACCGATTGAGCGGCTTGCCGATCAGCGGAATGTGGATCAATGCGCTGGTTAAGTGTTGCTTAAAGCGCACGTACCGTACCTTGGTGCGCAGATGGGTCAGATAGCGGGAGACAAAGCCCACATTCTGACTGATGGACATCTTGTTATCGTTGAGAATGATGATCAATCGGTCATCACTGCGTCCTGCGTTGCTCAATCCCTCGTACGCCAGGCCGCCCGTTAGCGCGCCGTCACCAATAATCGCGACGGTGTAACCATCGTCACCTGTCAAGGCCTTGGCCTTTGCAATGCCATTAGCCGCAGAAATAGACGTGCTGCTGTGACCCGTGATAAACGAGTCGTGCTCGCTCTCCGACGGCTTCGGGAAACCTGACACGCCGCCTTGTCGGCGCAGAGTGCCGAAGTCGGCGTAGCGATCCGTGAGCAACTTATGCGCATAGCACTGGTGACCGACGTCCCACACAAGCGCATCGTGCGGGGTGGTGAATTCACGATGCAGTGCCACGGTCAGCTCCACCACGCCCAGATTGGACGCGAGGTGACCGCCGTTCGCAGAGACGATGTCGATCATCGTCTGCCGCAGCTGTGCGCAAAGAGCGGTGAGTTCTTTTTTATTCAGTTGTTTGATGTCCGCGGGAGAATGAATATTCCCGAGTTCCACCATAACTTCACCTTCTTATCAGTGGTTGCGTGTCAACAAGGCCTGCGCGAGTTGCCGCAAGGAATTCGCTTCTTCGCCGAACACCGTGAGCGCCTCCAGTGCCGTCTGCGTACGCTCGGCGGCAAGGCGGTGCGCCTCGTCGAGACCGAGCAGTGACACGTAGGTTACCTTCTCGTTGTCGGCATCGCTGCCGACAGGCTTACCAAGCTCCTCCGCCGACGCGGTAACGTCCAGAATGTCATCCACGATTTGGAAGGAAAGCCCGACGTTGTAGCCAAACAGGCGAGCCGCCTCTTCCTTCTCGGGATCGGCACCCGCAAGCCGCGCACCCATCACGCAGGCGGCGGTCAGCAGAGCTGCAGTCTTGCCCTCCTGCAGGGCTTCGAGGGTGGGCAGCCCAATTGCCTTGCCCTCACTCTCGAGGTCAATGACCTGACCGCCGACCATCCCATCGATGCCGCTCGCATCTGCCAGCGCGGACGCCGCACCGAGCACCCGCTCGGCAGGGAGAGCTACACGGCTATCAGCACGCAACATCGTTTCAAACGCGAGATTGAGCAGCCCATCGCCCGCGAGCAGCGCCATCGTCTCGCCGTACACCGCGTGGGTGGACGGGCGACCGCGGCGCAACAAACTGTTGTCCATACAAGGCAGATCGTCGTGTACTAGCGAATAGGAATGGATCATCTCAATCGCCATCGCAAACGGCATTGCCGCCGCGACATCGCCGCCGCACAGACGGCAGAACTCCAGCGTCAGCAAGGGACGAATACGCTTGCCGCCGTCGGTGCAGGCATAGGTCATCGCCTCTGCGACGGTGTTTTGCAGGCCGCCCGTCTTCGGCATATACGCGGGCAGTGCCCGCTCAAACGCCGCGCAGTGCTCACGCAGCTGCGCAGAATACATCATATCAGCCATTAGTATACCCCTTAATCGGATAATTCTTCGCCCATATCCTCGCCCTGACGGTCATTCATTTCCACGCCGCCGCCCTGCTCAAGGTCGGTGAGCTTGACGATCTTCTGCTCCGCCTCTTTGAGCTGTTTACTGCAGTAGGCGGTGAGCTTTGTACCCTCTTCAAACAATTTCAGCGAATCGTCGAGACTGCATTTACCACCCTCGAGCGCCGCCACGATCTGCTCGAGGCGGGTCATCGCCATTTCAAACGTCAGTTCGGTTGCCATAATTATGCCTCCTCTATCGTATTTACAGAGCAATGCAACGTACCATCAGTCACGCGCAAACGCACAGTGTCCCCCACCTGCGTGCGGGTAACGCTATCCAGCACCTGTCCGTCGGCGGCATAGCCGATCGCGTAGCCGCGCCCGAGCACCTTAAGAGGGCTGAGGGCGTCGAGCTTCGAAGCTGTCGCCGCGAGACGGCGATCCGCCACACCGAGCGACTGCTTCGCCGCCGAAGCAAAGCGGCGGGTGATCATATCCAACCGCATCGCCTGCTCCTCGGTATAATACTGCGGCGCGGATAAGCACCGCTTGTTCTTGATAAGCTGCAGATCACGGGCACACGCCTCAATGCGTGCGCGGCAGCCGTTCAGCAGCCGCCCGCGAGCGGTATCCACCGCCGCCATCAGCCGATGCTGATCGGGTACAGCGAGCTCCGCTGCCGCCGAAGGGGTCGGCGCACGCAGATCGGCAACAAAATCGCAGATGGTAAAATCCGTCTCGTGACCGACCGCAGAAATAATCGGAATCGCCGACGCGGCAACCGCGCGGGCAACCTCTTCTTCGTTAAACGCCCACAGATCCTCGATCGAGCCGCCGCCGCGCCCCACAATGAGCACGTCCGCCGCACCCATCGTGTTAAATCGCTCGATCGCGCTTGCAACCGAAGCTGCGGCGCCCTCGCCCTGCACCAGCACGGGACAGAACACCACCCGCGCAAGCGGAAAACGTCGCCCGAGGACGTTGAAGATATCCCGCACCGCCGCGCCCGTCGGCGACGTGATGACGCCGACACGCATCGGGTAAGGCGGCAGGGGCTTCTTGCGGCTATCGTCGAACAACCCCTCGGCGGAAAGCTTCTTCTTTAGCTGTTCGAAGGCGATCTGCAAGGCACCGACGCCGTCGGGCTGCATCTCTTCGATATAGATCTGGAACGTGCCGCCCGCCTCATACAGCGACACCCGCGCTTTCACGATCACCTTCATCCCGTTTTCGGGCTTAAAAAGAAGCTTGGACGCGTGGCCGCGGAACATCACCGCCTTAACAACGGCGTTCTCGTCCTTAAGGGACATATACATATGCCCCGATTGATAGTGATGGGTAAAGTTGGAGATCTCACCGCTGATGTAAATTTCCGCGAGCTTTTCGTCCCGCTCGAGGATCATACGGACATAGCGGTTGAGTTGACCAACAGTTACAACCTTCATCAGCCTTCACCTTCTTCTGCTATACGACATAGATACGCAATCCCCACCGCGTTATCGGCAGAATAGGCGGGCGGGGCAAACCGTCCGCCGTAGGTCTCGCTAAAATGCTCACGCAGGATGCTGTTGGACATCACGCCGCCCGCATAAACAAGCGGCAGATCACCGACCTGCGAAAGCAGCGCTTTGGTCATCCCATCGAGCGCCGCCGCGACGCTATCGAGGCAAAACCGCGCGACCTCTTCGGGCGGCTCGCCCTTGGCGATACGGTCGCGGCACTGATTCTCCACCCCTGAGAGGTGGCAATCAAAGCCACGCACAGGCACACGGGGCTTGTACACCCGCTGCGCCTTCAGCGCCAGTTGCTCGAGCGCGGGTCCCGCAGGAAAACTAAGCCCCAGCATCCCGCCAACACGGTCAATGAGCTGTCCCGCCTTAAGATCCAGCGAGTGACCCACCACGCGGCAGGATAGAATATGCTCGTTACTCGGTTCGACAAGCAGCGCATCCGTCGTGCCGCCCGACACATGAAACGCCAGAAACGGCCGCTCACGCCATTCGGGACAGCCCGCGCCGACCAGCGCCGCCATCACGTGACCCTGCTGATGGGTAAAAAAGTGCACCGGCACGCCGAGCACCGCTCCGAGCTGTCGCGCCGCACCGGCGCCGACTAAAAAACACGGCATATACGAGCCGTCGGTCTGCTGCGGCCTGTCCGACGCGGCGACCGCCCGCACACCGAGAGCTAACTGCTCGCGCAGACCCTCCACCATATCGGGCAGCTGGCGCGTGTGGTGAAACACCGCATCGCTCTGCCGCAAGCCCATCTCCCCCGCCTTAACAGGCAGGAGCTTCTTGACCTGCGTAACCGTCCCGTCGGCGGCGCAATACGCCGCCGAGGTGGTATAATTGCTGGTATCCAGCCCGAGAAAACCGCTCATACGCTCTCGGGCGTCTCGCGGGAAATGCTACCGAGGATACCGTTGATGAACGGCGCGTCCTCGTCGCCTCCGTATTTCTTCGCCAGCTCCACCGCCTCGTTGATGGACACGCTCACGGGGATGCTCTCCTCGTACAGCATCTCGTATACCGCCAGGCGCATCACTGACAGCGCCACGCGGGAGATGCGCTCCTTGCTCCACTTGACGGAGTAAGCAGCGATCTTGTCATCCAGCTCAGCAAGATGCGCCTGCGCGCCCGCCGCGAGCGCCAGCGCAAAGGCGGACACGGGCGTATCCCGCGCCTCACTCGCCGCGGCCGCCAGCTGATCCACCGGCTGATCGTTAAACATCATTTCAAACAGCAGGGCGAACGCCTGCTCACGGGATTCCCGTCTGGTCATAATAAACACTCCTGTATGTTTCGGTTTCGTATGCGCATAATTATACACTCAAAAATAGCAAGAAAGCCCTCCACCACCGCAGAGGGCTTATCTCACTGTATTACGCGTTCGTCTCCTCGAGGGTCATACCCTCGACATGGACGTTGATGCGGGTGACCGGCTTGCCGGTCATCGACTGTACCGCCGACTTGACGCTCTGCTGAATCTTGGCGGCAGTCTCCTGAATCTTTGCCCCCTGTTTGAGGTTGACGTACACGTCCAGCACCGTCTCGTGCTCGTTGTTGGTCACCTTCACCGCCTTGGGCGCAACCGTATTTGCCACGATACCGCGCAGATCGGTCGGGCGCTTCGCCATACCGGCAACGCCGGGAATCTCGCTCGCCGCCGTGCACGCGATGGAAGCGATCACATCCTCCGATATGATGCAACTGCCTTCTGCGGGCTTAAACTCATTGACATCCATTGCTAAGTCCTCCTTAGATAGAGTTTAATTAATACTTATGGCTCTATTATACCACAAACTTTCCATTTAGCAATGGTTTTTGCAAATTTATTCGAAGATTTATGCTTTCTTCGCGGTGATCTGCACCTTATCCGCGGCAATGCTACCGTGCTTTAACACGATTTCAAGAATCTGCAAGCTTTCCTGCTGCTGCAGCTGTTCCGCTTGTACGACCACGCTGCACACATCCCCGTCGATAAACACCACGCTGTCCGCGAAGCCCTTGGCAAGGATGAGGTTCTCGATATTGCTCTCCTGCAGCACCCGCTGTGCCACGGCGGATGCAAGCTCCTGCGCCTGCTTTTTCTCCTCCGCCGAGGCATCGGCACGACCGAGCGTCTCCTGCACCAGCCGCAAAGACTCCTCCCTCGCCGCGATGCGGGAAGCGCGCGCCTGATCGAAATAATCCTCCGTCTGCGTCGCGTCGCTCGAGGTGTCCTCCTTTGATACGTCACTGACGACCCCATTGACAAAATAGGCATCCCCCAGTGCGCCGTCGTCTGATGACGAGGACGAGGATGTATCCGTACCCGTTGACAGCATCGGCTCATTGGTGAAATAGTAATTCAGATACACCGCCACACCCAACGCTGCGACCAGCACCACCATCATCCACTGCTTCTTTGCAAAAAACTTTTTCATCGTTGTTCCTCCGTTCATCTTATCACGCTATTTTTGTTTAGCCACACATATGCGGCCGGATGAGATATTAAACGCGGCACTGACAAGACCCGTCACCTGCCGACACACCGCCGGATCACCGCCGCCATCGCAGACAATGGCGACGCCCTTGACCGACGGCTGAATCTCGGTGACGAGCAGTCCGGCAGGGCCACCATCCGTCTCAATGAGCAGAATTTTTTCGCTGCCGCTGTCGTTCTCTGCCGCGATGCTGTAGGTGCGATCGGCGGCATATACTAACCGACTGCCGCTCTCAAGGGTCACCATCACGTGGCAATCGCCAACGCCATCCACCTGCCTGATGAGCGTGGCAATACGCTCCTCCAGAGCGGCTTCCACCTGGGCGACGGATACCGCAGCACCCGTTGGCTGCTCGCCGTGCGTCTGCTCGACGCGGCGAGGCAGCCACTCCGACAGCGCGATGAGCAGGATCCCTGCCAGCCCAAGAACGACCAACAGACGCAGTTTCTTATCTTTGTTCTGCGCAAGAAACCGCCCAAAAACCGCTTTCATCTTTTCTGTCATCCGCCGCTTTCCTCCCATTCGGCAATCACCACCGATGTGCCCAGGCGACGCTCCACCACCTGCCGCACCGCCGCCGCCATATTCAAGGTCTCCTTGTCTATGTATACGGTGATCTGTCCCATATTTATGCTACCATCTTCGGTAATATCAATCTCTGCAGCAACTTTTTTTGCCTGTACACCGTAAGAACTAAGCACCTGATTAGCCATCGCCAGCAAGGTTTCATTCACCGTGACCACCGTTTGTTGCTGCATCCGCGCTTTAAGCGTCTGTGTGTCCTCAACGGACTGCTCCGACATTTCGGGCAGAGCGATTGTCAAATCGGGCAGCAGTGCAAACACTGCGAGCAAAAACAGGCACGGCAGCAACAGTCTCCCCTGTTGACCGAGCGAGGTTTCGGGGAAAAAGCGGGTGAGCAGGGTGCACAGCACCGCCGCGGCGCACACCGCGATCGCCCAGCCGCGCAAACCGTCCACACTATCGCCTCCCCACAAACGCCACGACCGACGTCGACACGATCATCATTAAGCCCAACACCGCCAGCACCGCAATGAGCACACGCACCGCGCCACCGATGCAGCGGCACAGTTTTTCAAGCGCATCCAGCCTAAACAGTGCCGCCGCATTGCCGCCGAGGCTCAGGCAAAGGCTCCAACCGACACAAGACAGCAGCGGTGGCAGAATGACCAGCGCCGTAGCGACCAGTCCAAAGCCGCCTACCGTCGAGCGCAGTAAACCCGCGCACCCCATCACAGTGGAATACGCCTCACTGAGCACCCCGCCCACCACCGGCACAAAGCTCGCGAGGGAGAATTTTAGTGCGCGGCTGCTCACCGAATCCCCCGCCGCCGCAACCATCTGCTGAATGGACAGCACGCCCGAAAAGACGGTAGAGAACAGCCCGAGACCCCACAGAACAAGCTTATAGAACGTCGCACTGAACGAGGAGAGACAAAACCCGTCCGTCACCGTCCCGACACACCCGAGCGCAAGGGACACAAGCAAGATCGGCAGCACCGCACCTCGCACCCCCTGCGTAAACAGCTCTGCTGCCGTCAGTAGGGTGGTCTGGTAGGACAGTGCCGCCGTCGGCGAGCCGCCGCTCGCCACAATCACGCCGTAAACGGGAACAAAGCTGAGCATAAACACATTGACGCTATCCACCGCCGCCTGCACCGTGCGCAGCAAGGCGCCTACCGCGGTAAGCAGTAGCCCCGCTGCGGCGAGCACCGATACAGCGTGATAGGTCTGCCGCAGAGGAGCGCGATCGGCAAACCCCTGTAAGCCGCCGAACATCGCCGACAGCACCACCACCGCGAGCAGCGACACCAATGCCTGCAGCGGCTCAACGGTATTCTTTTGCAAAAGAGACAGCAGAGTATTTAAGACGGCAGAAAACTCCAACTGTGTAAAACTATTCTGATCAAAGCCGTCAAGCTCCAGCGTTTCAAGCAGCGCCTGTGCATCCTCAGGCAAGCGCTCAATAAGCGCGGGTGCGCCGCTTGCCTTTAATTGCTCGGCATACATTTCCGTCGTCTCGGCGCCGACCGTCAAGGGCAGACACAGAAATATCACCACCGTGAGAGCGAATATTTTTCGCCATCTCATCCGCTCATCACCTGCCCACCGATCAACGCCGTCACCAACGACAGCAGTTCCTCGAACAGCGGCACGGCGAGCACCAACATCAGCACCCTTCCCGCAAGCTCCGCCTTAGCGGCAAGAGCGGTCTCCCCCGCGTCACGGCAGGTGTCCGCCGTAATCTGCGTAAGCAAGCACACGCCCGCGGCCTTGAGCACCACGCCGAAGCCCTCGGTCGGCAGCGAGGTCAAGGTCAGCATCCGCCGCATGGTCGAGATGAGCGGTGCGATCTGCCGCACAAGCAGCATCGCCACCACCGCAGCAGCGGCCAATCCCAAACCCATCGCAAGCTCCGGCCGCTGGGCGCGCAGCAGCACCGCCAGCATCGCCGCACACAATAACAAGCCGACGACCGCGATCAACACCTCTCCCGTCGTCATAACCCGAACAGATTCTTGATGGTCGCAAACAACTCGCTGATCTGCGTAACCACCATCGACAACACCACAATCAACCCCGCGAGAGTCATCAGCATCGCCTGCTCCTCCCGTCCTGAGCGCACAAGCAGCTGATTGAGCACCGCCACGATGATGCCGATTGCGGCGATCTTGAATATCATATCCACATCCATAACGCCATTGTCCTTTCGTTATAAAAGCAAGAGAGCCAAACTCACGCCGCCCGCCAGCCCCATCATCGGATAGATCCGTCCACGAACGATGGCCAGCTCCTCTGCCGTCTGCCGCTCTTTTTCGAGCCGCTCAACACAATGACGGATAAGCTGCGCCTGCTGCTCCAGTCCGCTGCGCCCGAGCGAGCTGCCGAGCTCCGTCAACAACGCCGCTTCTGTCGGCGTTAGTCGCCCTGCGCGTGCCGCGATATCAACCGCGCGAGAAAACGATGTGTAAAAGTCTACACCTTTACATAGATTCCATGCCGTATCCTGCACAAGTGGATATCCGGACAGCACTACGTCCGTCGCAAAGGACTGCCATAAAGCCGCCAGCGGCTGTGCGGAATAAAGCAAACGGTCGCACAGCGCCTCCAATAGCCGCTCGATGTGGCACAACTCGTCAACCCGACACCGTAGCCGTCGGGCATACGTCCACCCCAAACCGATCCCCGCCGCCACGATTAACAGGATGCCAATAGATTTCACCGTCCGTCACCTCCGGATATACGCACTCCAGCCACCGACCGGGGGCGTGCCGCCCCTGTAAAAACACCCATTGCTCGAATGCCTCTCGATCAATCAGCTCACGCACGGCGTTTTTTTGCGCCAGCTCGAGCGGTGAGCGTCCGTGCAGCGACGCCACCGTTGCCACCCCTGCGTGCGCGCAGGCAGCCACGGCAGCCATCTCCGCCGTGTCCCCGAGCTCATCGAACACCACCACCTGCGGTGCCAGACACCGCACGGCCTGCAGAATGCCGACCGCCTTTGGATAACCACGCAACACGTCGCAGCCGCGAAGCCCATCTACCCCACCAAGCTCGCCGCGCTCGTCCACCACCGCTACCCGCACACGGCGGGCGGCGAGGGTAGCGGCAATATCCCGCAAAAGGCTTGTCTTGCCGCTCGACGGCTCACCGACGAGCAAGGTTGAGCGCACCGCCCCGGCAGAATGAATCAACGGTAACAGCGACGCGGCACAACCCGCGTGTCGGCGCGGCAGACGGATACACAACGAGGTCACCTGCCGCACCGAGCGCACGCGATCACCGTCCAATACCGCCGTTCCTGCCACACCAACACGCAGTCCCCCGCGCACCGCGACAAACCCCTCCCGCAATTCCTGCTCGTGAGCATACACCGACTCCTCGCAAAAGCGTAGAAAACAGGCTTCCAACTGCTCGGGGCGACACACGATTGCATCGTGCTTGTGTAAAGTTGATGACCTTGACACGCAAAGAATGCGATCCTCGGAAGAGAAGGACAGCATCACGGGTTCCCCCGCACGCAGACGGAGTTCCTGTATGCCCGCTTGCTCCTGCATTGGAAGTGCTTCCAGTGCAGCTATCCACGCTTGCGGCAGATATGGCCGCAAAATATCCCAGCTTGTCACGCCTGTCCTCACCTCTTGTCCAATGTATATGGTGTTGTCCACCCAAATAGAACAAAAAAGCTGAACGGCAAAATGCCGTTCAGCTTTTAATAAGAAATATCGTTATTTTAACTCGACCACGGTGACACCCGTCTCCCCCTCGCCGTAGACGCCGAGGCGGAAGCCCTTCACCTGTCGATGCCCCTTGAGATGGCTGTGCACCGCGGCGCGCAAAGCACCCGTGCCCTTGCCGTGGATGATGGTCACACGGTCAAGACCGCACAGCACCGCGTTATCAAGGAAGCGGTCAACCTCCAGCA
>JAEIGA010016113.1_pt1 | contig 11376 bp, 12 predicted proteins | sample 9270691 | NCBI WGS metagenome assembly JAEIGA01 (sample SAMN17057246, study PRJNA624740) | gut metagenome | biome: biome; isolation source: fecal sample | host: Bos grunniens | place: China: Xizang | collected 2019
ATTGTTAAATTAATAGTTTTAAGTTTAGGACAATCATCAAATATCCATTGATAACTTGTTAATGATGGTAAACTTAATGTAACACTTTCTAATTCATCACATCCCTCCACTAAACTATTACAATTTGATGCTAATGGAAAATCAAGATCAATACTTGTTAATTTAGCACACCACATAAACAAAGCATGAATGTTAGTTGCAATTGGCAAATTCAAATCAACTTCCGTTAAATGATTACAAGCTCCAAACATAGCCGAAGCATCTGTTGTATATGGCAAATCCATACTTGCTTTTTCAAGATGATAATTATTAGCAAAAACATTATAGCTTGTTGTAACATTTGGTAAATACAGTTTAACCTCTTTAATATTAAGGTTATAGTAAAAATAACCATTAATGTTTTTTAAGGTGTAAATTTCACGATATTGTGAAAGCACATTTTCTTCATTTACATCAATTATATAATTTGCAGGTCCTTCACTGATCACCCATAGGAAATCAGTATCAATAACAAACTTATTATTAATAATGTCCATTATATTATTCTTATTTTCAGCCATGTACCCATGTTTATTGATGTAATGATTATTACTTGTCAAATCGTTATTTTGAATACTGAAAGCAAGAACATTCACATATAAATCCAAATCATACAAAGTTTTCAAATAGCTAGGTGTTAAATGCTTTAAACTGGAAATAATCAATCTCTTTTTATAATCTTCATCGCTTTCACCAGATTTTCTGATAACACCAAAATCTTTACCGTGTAAATCAAGATATTTTCCTGTTGCCGTATTTAAAAATAAAGCATCATAAAAAGCTTGTATATTATGATTGTCAAACCATTCACCTACACTTTTATCTAAAACAGTAAACAATCCATTATTTATTTTTTTTAGGCTGTTGTGTTCTGGTAATAAGTCAACTAAAGCAGTCATAAAATCGGACATAACAAAATCACCCAACTATAGTTTGATTAAAAGTTAAATCACCTAGTTTCACAACTTCATTAATGCTAATATTAGTTGTATCAAACTCCTCAGATTCCCCAGTGACTTTCACACCTACACTTTGAATATCATCAACAAAACTAAATCCTTCTACAAGAGTTTGTTTTGTTAACTGTTCACCAATATTCAAACCATTAAACTCAATTCTATCCCAATCCCCACCATTAACAATGCTAGTGACAAGATTAGTTAATTCTGTAGTGGTAAATGATGATAAAACTTCTAAGTCAAATGTTAAATCAATAGTTTCATATGTTGGTTTGCTCACTGTAAAACTATGTCCTAATACAATATTTTCAACATCACTAAATGTAGCTAAAACATCTAGCAATACTGTATCTGGAGTGGGTTTGATAAAACCGTTGACAATTATATCACGTGTATAACTTTCAGATTGTATAAACTTCACATCATGCACACCATCAATACTACTTGCCAATTTAGAATAATATCCAATAGTACCAAATCCATCCTCTTGAACATTTTCTAATAATCTAACACGATAAGCTTCATCATCTTCATAATCTGTACCTCCAAAAAAGGCATCAGCATTAGATACAGATATTAAACTTGTATCAATACTTTCATCAGTAATCACAGTTAATGTTCCGCTACTAATGTTTCCATCAGCACCATCAGTTAAACAGGAACATGTAACATCGCCTGTTGTAGTTCCTGCTTCGATTGTTAAGTCATCTTCAGTAATGAATTCTAAACCAGCTACATTATCTTCTAATAATGTTTGTGCAGGAATGACAACATCGGATGCTTGTGCAGATGCAAGTGTAAATGTAGCAGTACCTATCGCAGTATTTCCTTGAATACGTGGTAAATTAATAAATGGATTTTCACCAATACGATCCAAGTAAGCACCATAAGATGTATTAATAAATGGTAATTTACTTGCTTCAGTTTCATCTTCAAGTATTGCATAACATAAAACCGCAAATGCTTCTAATAAATTTCTAATCTCTGAACCTTCATTAAAATCAGTTATTCTTGTTTCACCAACATCTAATTTTAAATCATAATAGTTAATCATCTGACTAACCAAATTAGACAAATTAACTTCATCACCAATCAAATTAATAAATGATACTTCTTCCAAAGCCATTATTCAATCACCTCAACACCATTCTCATTTAAAACAAGATTTAAATTAACCTCTTCAAAATCAGTTAAAACAATAGTTATCGCAACACCTTTTGTTATATACTTTAAATCAACAGTAAAATTGTTAATCCTTGTATCTTTCTTTAGAACATTTTCAAGCTCTAATTTAATAAAACCTAATGTTTCATCAGTTTTCCGCCAACCAAAGAAATGTGTTAGAAAACTACCATAATCATAATAAAACAAATCAAGCGAGTCTTGAATCGTGTTTAAACGATTGGCAATCGCTTGAGCAATATTATCTTCATATTCACTTAGATTAATGTCACCTTCATTAAAACTTAAATCAGATCCAACATCAACTCCATACTCATAAACAGTCATATTTTATCACCAACTATTTGTGGTTTCTTTACCGCAACTGGCGTGTCCACCCCAATTACTGCCCCAACTAGCACTGCTTCGACCAACATCAACAATATAGGTTTTCTTATCAATATAGACTTTATTATATTGATGATTTGGACTTGTACAAGTGTTTTTCACAAAATTACATTTAATGCCCATACATAAGCATCCTGCACGGAATAACCTAGAATTATCAACACAATTACCTTTTCCTCTGTTTAATACTGAGGATTCACTATATTTATGGCTATAATATTTATCATAACCGATGTGTTTATCCATCCATTCAAACCAAGTACGAACCTTTTTATAATCAGTCCATTCTGCTTTACAAATCTTTTTAATCTGATTAACAACAGCTGAAGGAACACTATATTTCTTAACCCATGAATCATTAATCAAAGATTTTGTTTTAACAGCATTTGTTGTAGATTTACCACTACCAGTTTGAGAAGCTTTACTGCTTTCATTACTAGCTTTATTTATAGCATCAGTATACGCCTTAACTAAACTACGATAACCCTCAGTATACTCAGAAGTACTAGATGCAAAAGCATTTAAACCTAATTGCATCTCTGCCTTACCACTAGACACATCAACATTAATGTCACATGTTTCAATATACCAACGATTAACACTGTAACCATACTCTTTAGAACCAGTATATCTAGTAACACTACTCTGAAGTGAATCAGCAATAGTTTCCCAATTTTCCAAAGGAAACTCATTTGGTAATTCAGTCCATAAAAACTGATTAGTGTGAACATTTTTCAAAGAAGGATTCCCAAGAGGCAAAGTGATTTTAGCAGTTAAATAATCTCTTGCAGAATCTAAAATTAAATCTCTTGCTTTACTTTTTTCTAAAGCAGTGTCATTATTTACCATATTTATCACAATCCTTTACTCTTTAAGTAGCCTCCAACTTTAAATTGATTATAAGCTTCTTTTGCGGATGGTCCACAACAATGCAATACTTTCTTACGATATTTCTTATACCATGCACCTAGGTCCTTAATATCAACTTTTCCAGAACTATAATTATCATCCCAAGCTTTTTTACAATGATAACCATTGAAATTCCCATAGCGGTATGGTTTCATTCCTTTTGGATTAGTCCATGAAGAGGTATCAAACATTTGTACTAATTGAACACCATATTTTTCGTGTTTTCCTTTTAGCCACCCAGTAACTGGTTCTGCGATAGTCGCAGGGTCAGCACCATTGTAAATTGTGAGATTCACAGCATAATTCTTAGACAATTTATTATAACTTGTACTATGTGTTCCTGGACCAACACCCAAATCAGTAACTTTCCAACCATCATTTTTCAACAGTTTCACAATACTATTTTTGAATGATCCACTTCCACCATCAACAGAAACAATAATTTTTTTAGCTTTTTTATTATATGGATTAGCATTACTTGTTGTTTTCTTTGTAGTGGATGTTGTTGTTTTATTGGAACTAACTGCATTGGTAGTGGATGTATTCTGTACTGGATTGCTAGTACTATCCGCCATAGTTCCAAAGAACATGCTTAAATCTAAACCAATGGTTTGTTTACTAGAATAAACATTACCAGATTTAAAATCATCATTACTTTGGATAATTACTCTTGTGATAGTATTGGTAGTGTCAAATTTAAATTCTCTTTTTGTTATTTCATTAGTGGTTAACCATAAACCAGTGTTTTGCCAATCCTTAATAGAAATAGGGTTTATTTGGATAATCCCATCACTGAAATAAACATCAACATATCCATTAGCGTAGCAAATATTACGGATTGTTTCCATATAAGTTTTATTTTTAATAATCATTGTTGGCTTGTTAGCCATCATGTTAGTACCTATAGGATTTTCATATAATTTGCCTTCATATTTCCCAATTGGTTTTAAACCGCTAAGTATACGTTTCCAAGCAGTTCTTTGTTCTTTACTGATGCTTCCATGTATGTCAATACCAAAACGAGTTATTAAACTTTGTAGAATGCGATAATTAGATTTACTTCCATTCACTACAAGTCCGAATTTCCCCATGTACTGCCTAGACATATCTTGACATTGATAAGTATAAGTTCCATCATTGTTTTCTGTGTAATTATTAGATAAGATTACTCCTACGAAATTTTCATGTAATGTTGAAACTATCTTAACAATGTGTACTCCACGAGTTAGATCCAATTGAACAGGAGTTGTAAATGATGCAGTCTTGACACGGAAATCAGTTTCTTTAATATTGTATTTGGTGAATGGAATTGAAACTCCATTAAACTTACCTGCATAAAGAGAATCTCCTTTACTATAACTACCAATATAGATATATGTACTGGAGAAATCTATTTGATTATATTCTGCTTCAACAGGTTTTACAGTACTGTCATACATATATTACACCTTGATCATTGCCTTTAGAGTTTTAGCATCCATTTTCCCATTAGGAGTTAGGTTGTATTTTTTCTTGTATTTGTTTTGGAATTTCTTAACTGCTTTCACAGTTTCATCTCCATACCATCCATCAATGGTTAGTTTTGTTCCCAATTTTTTATTCAAATACTGTTGTAATGTTTTCACACAAGCAACAACCTTTTTAGTTTTACTATACTTCAATTTTGAAACTGTACACTTACTCAACTTATTATTGAGAGTAGATGCAGTTTTAGCTTTTTCTTTAGCTTTTTGAGCATTTTTAGTTTTATTCTTCTCATACTGTTTAGCTGCTTTTTTGGCATATGTATCATCAATATTTAACCATAAAACATCAACACCAGTATAACGAGTAAACTCCAATTCCCAAATGCTATAACCACTTTTACGATTTTGAGTACGAGATTGATTCTTTGTAATGATATATTCACCATTCGGAATATCAACAGCTTCATCAGCAATAACACTGATAACAACCATATTCCTAATCCATGAATCCAACCCTTCCATCAAATTAACATCATCAATGTGTTGCTTACGAATAGTCAGACCGCTAAACGGAATAATTTCTTCAACCCATTCGTTCTTATAAGTATCAGTATCATTAATAATCACTTTGATTTTGAACTTATCTCCATCACCAGAACTATTAATGAAGTGTTTCTGACCTTTACTTAAATCAGTAACAGAAATGTTAACATCTGGGGTAACATCAACATTACCTAAAACAACACGCAAAGGTATACCATGATCGTTATACTGATAATATCTTTCAGTACGAGGTGCAATGTTAATAAAAGCCATGATTATACACTCCTTCCTGCAGTACGATTATTCCATGATAATTCCCTACGGATTGTATCCACAATTTCACGGACTCTCTTATCATTATCAATATCTCCATAAACATTAACAATAAAATCTCCACCAGTTCCATTAAAACCAGCATTAGCATTTAAATCAAGATTTGGATTGAAACTATCAACCATACCAGTACCTAATTGAGAAATATTGCGAGTAATGTCAGTTTCCATATCTTCTGGTAAGTTTTCAATTCTTTTAAGTTCACCTTCAACCATATAGAACATATGACCTGGACTTCCAATTCCCAATGATCTTTTCAAAGCATCAATAATAGCTGCACCCATATCCCAAACACGATCTGGTAATGTATTGATGAAATCATTAACTAATCCTAATACTCTATTAAATTCATCCATTACAATTTTAGGCAATTGTGTGATATAGCTAACAAATCCATTAATAGCATTTGATGCTGCGGATACCATGCTCTGTACAAAGTTACCTTTAAATCCTAAAACTTTTGCCAATGCATTTACTAATGCAATACCAACTTTTAAAGGCAGTTGTGGTATGAATAAAATAAATCCTAGTATTGCTTGTAACCAATCATTTGTGTTTAAACCTATTTGGGATGTGAAATTATTGAATAAATCACTTAACCATTGAATTGCTGGTTGAATAAATGAGTATACCGCTTGAGCAATTTGAACAAGACTTGCCCATGCATTATCAACCATTTCTCTGAACCAGTCAACATTTTGGTAAGCCCATATTAATGCAGCAGCCAATGCAATTAAAGCCAACACAACAAGTACAATTGGGTTCATACTCATTACTGCATTCAATACACCTTGAGCCGCACTAAGTAACCAATCAGCAGCTGCAGATAATTTTGTCACTATCTCTAAATCTTTCAAATACTGAATAAAGCCCAAATCTTTAATTGTTTTTATACCCATACCAATCTGACCTAGACCTGCAAAGAGATCCATCACAGGACCTGCAGCCATTTGTCCAGCAACAATAGCCATACCTGCAAGTCCATTAGTAGAATCATTCAGTTTTAATATAAAATCCATTGCACCTTTTTCAGCACCTAACCACATTGATGATAAAGCATCTTGAGAGTTATAAAGCATACCCTCCCATTCTGCTTGTTTGTTAAGCATGGTGTCTTGTTGGCTGATTCCACCATATCCTAAATCATTTAATACTTGTTGCATTGCAACTTGTCTTTCTTGGAATGTGGTAGCTTCTTTTAATTTATCTACTTGAGTAGAAACAATACTTCCTCTTTCCAATTCTGCAGTATTCCCATCAAGCAAGTATTTCATGATGTCCTGTTCAGATTCTTTTGCCATTTTCCCCATGGTGGCGGAAGCTGACATATAATCTGCCATCGTTGCCGCAGCTGCTCTCATTTCATCTGTATTAAGGTTGTTTCCTAATGCTTGTGCAGTGGATAGTACGCTCCTCATGGTGTTATCATCACCAGGCATTGAAGCAACAATATCACTTATTTGTTGATAAGTTTCCTTTGCTTTTTCTGCTCCGAGGTTCATTGAAAGGAATGCTTTGTTTTGTTCTGATTGCATCCCTGCTTGTTGAACTTCATCTATACTCTCTTTTAATTCTGAAATTCCTTGTTTAGCTTGAGTGATACCTTGAGCAATATTTTGCATACTCATATTAGCATCAATGTCAATAGTAGTATCATCAATTTCCTCTATTTCCGCTCTTACTTTTTCTAATTGACCTGTTTCTATAGCGAGTTCGAGGTCAATCTTTTCACTTTCCAAAGATTCTAATTCTAATTCCAACTTCTTAACTTGAGAGTCATCAACATCTGCTTTACCTTTCAATGATTTTAATTCATCTTTAACAGTGCCAATTTTTGATTTAACTTCTTCAAGCCTTGAAGTATTTGTGTTGATTTCTAGTTGTAATTTTTCTCTTTTAATCTGTTTGATGTTGTCTTCCAATGCTTTTACTTTTTCAAGTTCCACATCAGTAGCAACTTTAATTTTAACTTCTTTTTGAGGCATTTTATATCACAACCATTGGTTTCCCTTTTTGTTTATACTTTATTATCTGATTAGTAATTTCAAGCACAACATTGTATTGTAGCACTGTTAAATTAGATAGGGGTTTATCTGTAATTTTGTAATTAGTAAATAAATGTAAAAGGGTTAAATGTTTTAATTCACCATTACGAATATCTAAAACCCCATATCTGTTTCTTCCACTCCACTTACTTTTAATATTTCTTGACTTATGGCATTAACAACACCAATAGGTAAGTTTAATATTAGATTTTTGGGGAATGGTGTTCCATCTTGTTGGAATAATGCTTTTTCCAATATTTGCACACCAGTTCCAAATGAGGGATTGTTTAAATCAACATTCTTTAGTTCTTTGATGGTTAACTGTTTGATTTTAGCTTTTGCTTTTGCAGTACCATTTTCTGTAGGATATTCAATTAGGATGTTGATTAGTTTGTCTTCACCTAATAAAATTAAATCTTCTAAATTAGTTTCTTCTACTTCTATTTTAGTATTTGTCATGGGTAATTCACCTTTAATTAATCGAGTAATTAAAAATAATAATAGTATAAAAAAAAGTTTAAAAAAAAATAAGACTAATACCTATGTATTAGTCTATCTATTGGATTTCTTCACCATCAACAAGTTCTTTCAATGCTTCAGCAGTAAAACTTAATGAACGAGCAGTTAAATCTTCAGCATCATAAGTAACTTCATTGCTGGTTAAAGTAACACCACTTAAATAATTTTCATCATTAAAGTTTCCAGTTTTATGTTTAATATTCTCTGAAACAGTAATGTTACCTTGTTCAGTTTTCATCCTTTTAAGAATTTTCTTTAAAGTTTTGAATTCATCAATATTACGTGCTTCCAAAGCACTAATATCAACAGTATAACCTCCATCACTTGAAGGTACACTAACTGGTTCATCAAAAGTTTTAACAACTTCTGAATCTAATTCTTCACTAATCTTAACTTCAGTTACTCTTCTAAATGTTAACTCTAAATCATCAACACTTATAATAACAGTTTTATCAGCCATTCTACTCTACCTCCACACTCACATATACATCAATTTCTGTGATGATACCATCAAAGAGTAATTTGGTTATATGGATCTCTACTTTGTTAGAGGTTTTCTTTTCAACATCAAATTCAATGTCACGCAATAGATCTAACCCACTTACACAGAAATCTTTCACACGCATTATCTCATGTTTGATTTCATCAAGTGTTGCTTCACGATTTCTTTCGCCTAAGAATTGATGTAATGCAAATTGTTTGATTACATAATCTCTTACACGGTTAACATATAAATCAAGACCGTTTGGTTGTTCACTGTTAACTACAACATATTTCCCACCAGCTCTGTCTTGACATTTTATTGTGGTGATACCTGCTTCGAGTAATGCTTTACCTCCACCACCAGTTTCAAAACTAAGTTCTGGTGATACTGCGGTAACTCCAGGAACAACTTTCATAGTCATTGTGTTGCCAACTTTCATACCTGCAAGTAAACCTGCATAGTATGCTGCACTGTTAAGTACTGATAATTGTGTTCCATTAACAGTTAACTGTTGGGTTAATAATCCATAACATTGGTCTCCTGCAAGTCCTGCGGTAGCGATATTAGCTGCATCGGTTGCTCCAGTTAAAGCACCAACATAACCTGCAGGATATTTTATAGTGAAACAAGCTTCTAAATAAGTATCAATTAATCCAGCAAATGTGTCAGTAATTGGACCACATACAAATAGTATATCCCAATCTTCACCTTTAATTTTAGCAAGACTTGCTGCAAGGTTTTCTGCATCTAATGTTTTTGTCCAAGTTCCACTAGATTCGGTGGATACATTTACACATAAAAGGCTAGTTGCACCATTTGCAAACAAGTAAGGTAATGCAGCACAACCATCGAAAGTGGTATCGTTACCAAATGCTGTTTGAGCATCAGCTAAGGTAGTAAACAATTTTGGATTGGTTTCGGTTGTTTTGAATGCTCCAACAACCGCAATTTTACTAGCTTCACCATTCCCTGGAGACCTAGCTGTTTTCTTTTTAATTATTTCAATTTTAGGTACTTGAGCAGTCATTATCTCATTTCTCCATATTTTTTAAATGCTTTATCCAAGTCGGATTTGGATTTAATTTTTGATACATCCATTGTTTTAGTGAATGCTTTTTTATACCAATCTGGACAAGGATAAGCTTCTAATTCACTTTGTAAATCAAATTCTTCTTTTTTAGCCATAATATTAACCAACTTTTAATATAATTTATGTTGTAATTCAAAAGCACATAATACCCCATAGGTTTTTCCATTTGGGATTATTTGAAGTTGTACATCGCTTACACTTGTATTTCTGACAATTGTTTCAAATTCTCTGAAGTCATTGTTTTCTTCAAATTGTTGGATTAGAAAATCTGTTAACTCACAAGCATTTAGATAAGCATTATTCATGTTACCTTTCAAGTAACAGATAATGAAGCTATTAACAGTTTCTGGTTTATTGTCATCAAAATCAGTACTATAACCTAATGTATCAATATAAACATCTGCTACAGGTTTTTTACCGAAACCCTTTAGGGTTTCGCTATTGTAACCGTAGTTAACTTTACTGAATAGTGGTTTATTGTAGTCATCAGTTAAACTTTCAAGATTTGACTTGATCCAATCAATGATGGCTGCACAACATTGGTAGTTTGGATGTGTTTTTCCACTTATTGTAAACTCATAAGTTTCATCCAAATCTACTTCAATAAAGTTTGGATCTACTGGCAAAGGTGTTAGGAATGGTGGTACAAATACGCTAGAACTATTAACATTTAAGTTATTGGCATAGTCTTCGTAACCACTGCGAGTAATATTCACAGTATAGTTACCATAAGGTACATTTTCAAAATATAATGTTCCATTGTATTCTGTTGTACCTACAAAGCATTCAACATTATTTTGAACTAAAGCTACACGAGCATTTTTAATCTTTTTGTAAGTAACAGTTTCACGTACACTAACTTGTATAGTGGCTGTTTCAACAGGTTCTTCTGTCATTGTTTATCACCCATATAATGCAATAGTATTCATCAATCCTCTTCCAAGGAAATCATTTGCTTTAGTTCCTTTTCTTTTGGTACGATATCCCCAAGGCATTTTCATTAGTTTACCTTCTACTGGTTTAGTAGGAGCTAATACAAAAATACCGTGTGGTGCGATTCCTTCATCCCAGTATCCAGTTATGATACTATGTTTTTCAAGTATTCTAGTGTCAACTCTTATACTACGTTTCAATCTTCCTTGATCGTAAGGAGCTTCTTTTTTAATTTCGTTTTGAAGTGTCCTTGCAATTTCATAAGTACGTTTTGGTAGTATGTCAGAGTCTTCAATGTATAATTCTATAAATTGTTTTATCTCTCCCATAATGTCCGCCTTCCTCTTTTTTGATTGTAGGTTCGACTATGGGAATGTTTAACCATTTGAACTTTGATTTGTTCATCTGGTGTTGCTTCTGAATTTAGGTATTCTTCAATGTAAGCATCTAATAAGTCTTGTGCTTTATTGAACCAGTAATCCATTAA
>JAEIGA010016114.1_pt1 | contig 11376 bp, 13 predicted proteins | sample 9270691 | NCBI WGS metagenome assembly JAEIGA01 (sample SAMN17057246, study PRJNA624740) | gut metagenome | biome: biome; isolation source: fecal sample | host: Bos grunniens | place: China: Xizang | collected 2019
AAGGTAGCCTTACCCAAATCAAGCATATCAACAGTTTTATAATTTTTTTGAATCAATTTGTACTCATGCCATGATTCAACATTTACATCAACTCTTTCTATCCATCTGCACATCTCATCTGGATGATTCAATATAGCAAGCCAAACAGCATATATAGACGGATCCAAATCATTGATATAAATATGGTTCACATACTCACCCATCATCAACCTAAGCGCAAGTCCTGCCCCACCTGCATAAGGCTCTGCATAGTTTACACCAACCAAGTCATTTTCCTCAAGTAACTTGGTCATAAACTTACACAGACAACTTTTACCGCCTGGATAACGTAAGGGTGATCTAAATATGTTATTACTTCTTGCCATGAGATTCTTTCAGAATTGCACCTAACAATATAGATATACACTTTGCTTGTTCAACTGATGTTGAAGACAGATAATTATGTGCACCTGTCTGAAGAAGTTGTGTAAGAGTCTCAGGCGAAACATTTTGATTAGAAAGAAGCGTCTTAGTATCTTGATCTAACTTCTTTTTTGCCTTTGCTCCAAAAGCAGAAATATAGTCTCTATAATCCTTATAATTTAATTCTTTATAAGCTGTTTCACAAAGTAACCTTAGGCTCATTCTGATTATAGCAAAAGCACAATCAGAGAATCCTTTTTCTTTATCTTCTATTACATCACATAATGCAGAAATATCTCTATAAAGATTATTTACATTTCCTGGTTTTAAAATCAATTTTTCACCAAAGAATGGAATCTTTGCAGACTTTATTATTCTCGTTTTTCTAGGAGATAATGCTATAGACGTTCCTTTTGATATAGGAGCCTCACTATTTTTTATTGTATTAGGATATTTATAAGGTCTTAACTCCTTATCCTTATTAGAGGATATTATTTCTTGAACCCGCACATCTAATACTGATAGTGGTCTACCGCGATATTCACCACGGGTACTTATCACTTTAGATTTAATCTTGTCCAAAAGATTATTCAGAAGCACTTCTATCTCTTTATCGGAATGTCTTGTTAGTATAGTTCCTTTATCGAACTCGAACCCCATTTCTCTCAAATGATTCTCTGTTAATACTTCGTTACGGACAAAAACCTGATTCATTTCGGGATGTCTAGATATAAATCCCCCTGTACCCTCGTCAAACAACAAAAATATACTTTTATTCTGATGTTGAAATTTACTAGCAAAAATGTCACGTTCTAATGCACCCCATGAATTTCTTGAATTGACATGCTTACGATACACACTCTCCAATGCAATTTCTTCTGAACATACATTGCAAGGCAAATTTAAAGGCACATCAGGCAATGAATTAATATCAAAACCCTCAATCGTTACATTACACAACTTCAATTTAGCTAACGCTACACGTCTGTTGCCGTCATATACCACTGGTTTACCATTCTTGTAAACAACAATAGGAAGCTCGCTAAAATCATAATATGCTCCCATCTCTCTAGCTAAACTTCTCAAGTTCCACTTACTTCGATAATCAAAAACAGCTCGTTTAATGACATCAAAATCAGAAGCTGAACTATCTATAGGGTCTCGCGGATTCTCTGTCCACAATACCAATTCTTCTACCTTTATATATTCTATCTTCTGACCCATAAATGAAACAATCAGTTTTGCAATTAAGTGAATTGTATAACCAATATATTTGCAAAAATAGAGATTATATTTTAATTGATGTTATCATCTAAATGAAAATCGCAAGTATTTTTATTATTATACTATTTAAACAGCATTGTTGCGCAATAGAATCTGACAAAAAAGTTTTCAACAAGAAACAACACAGCCATCAACTGTAGGGGCTGATTGCGTATTCCGGTGATATCCGTTCACTCCGTTGGTAACTTTCGGTATCGGTTTCAAAATTAATACTTTTTCCTTAAACTCTCTCCCGTAAGACAAAATTTCATTGCTTTATGTACGATTCTGTCTAGACAAGCCTCTGTAATGAGTTCGCTTTGGAACACATTGTACCAGTCAGCTATAGGAAGTTGACTTGCCAGTATTGTTGCTTTACTGTTATATCTGTCATCAATAATCTGTTCAAAATCATGTTGTAGTTGGCCTTCCAACTTAACCATTCCGAAGTCATCTATAATAAGGAGGTCGTGAGCATTAATCTTGCGGAAGAAGTTAGTTTCTCTTCCTTCCAGATGTACGAGTTTCAGATTCTCGATGAACATGTTCATGGTAAAGTACAAAACTTTTCGTCCTTCCCTGCATACCCTCACGCAGCATCAGCCTATCCAGTTGGTGTGTCTCTTCCAGGGCATTCCAGCAACTAGTCATCCCCGGCAGTTTCAGTTCGTGCAAAACTCTTGTCGTTTCGTTGGTTGTCATAATTAATGATAGTTAGAAGATTGATAATAATGTTCGTTTCATCTGTAGTAGTCGCTTCCCCTCATATTCTCGTGACCGGTCGGTATAGGTGCATCGTAACATAATGCAGGTTCGTCAGCGGAAGCCGTCAGGCTGTTGTGTTTCAGTATGGCTTCAAACTTCCGGTATGAGAACACCCAGTATTCGATACTTTGTCGGCACGTTCGGTTCAACACATCCAGTTCATACTTTCAGCTGAGACTCATCACTGACGTACACAGTCTGTAGTACACCTCTTCCGGCTGGCTTGTCCGCTGTGGATTGAACACTTCCCGTATACAATCACCGCAATCCGATGAGATGTGTTACGCTCATGTAATGTAATAGGCTGCGGAACGCTTCATGACAGCTTTGCTGTTGGAGGCCAGATGTTCGTCCTTGTAGGTATGTCCGTATTAATACTTTCTTGGATGGGAAGTCACCTGTATCCCATCAACATAGATGTTGACATTGGAACGTGTGAAGATGACCTGAGCCTTCTTGCCTATATGGATAAAGGGAGCAGAATAAAAGTGGGTGACCTTGTCATGCCGTAATTCGACGAAGCAGTTGTGCTGCACTTGAAGGGTCGCATAGAACTTCGTCTCGTAGATTTCCTTGGGAAGCGGCTTCAGATGCTCCTTCTCTATTGCATGGAAGCGTTCCTCACGACTATAAGGGCGTTTCTGCATGCGTGTCTTGTTGTGCAGGTTCGCCAGTTCCCATACCGCCCTGTTCAACTCGACTATGGAATGGAATGTACGGTTGCGTAACCTCGCATAAATGCGGTTGTATACGGTTATCACGCCGTCTTCTACAAGGGCTTTCTGAGTGGGTTTCTTGGGGTCACACGGAAGTACTACGAAGTGGTAGTGGTTTCCCATATCCTCCAGAGCCTTGTTCAGCTTCGGTTCATGTCTGTCGTTGGATATGACTGTAGCCTTCAGATTGTCGGGGATAACTATGGGAGCTACTCCTCCGAGATGTTCAAGACACATCCTGAGGGCGAAGATGAAGTCCTCAGTCTTCTGTGAAGGTACGCATACAGCATAAGTATAGTCGCTGAAGGGTATACAGGCGACAAAGACCACAACCTTGATGACTTCTCCGGTTTCCGGATTCACATAGCTCAGCTTGTCACCGGCAAAGTCAACCATGAGTTTCTCGCCAGGTCTGTAAGTATCAGAGAGCACGGTGACAATGTCCTTCTGTGCCACGAAATGCTGCTTCAAATGAAAATAGAACTGCGACTTTCCATAACCACCGGGATAGGTCTTGATGTATTCATCGTACAACACCTGTCGGTTGACGTGCAGTTTGGGATTGCACAATTGCTCCTTGAAGTAGGGAAACTTTGAAAGGAAGTCGGTCATACGGGGATTACTGTAGGCGGGAGAACCTACATGGAACAGGTGTTCTAGTTCCGGGTCTTCCTTGGACAAGAGACCGTCATAGGTTCAGCCGTTGTCCTTTACCATACGAATGTAATTGTTGACTGTTTCCTTGTTGATTTTTAACTTGCGGCTTACGCCACGGTTTGATTCTCCCAACTGCTTCAGTTGGAGAACTTGCTTTATTAGACTCATATCCTTGACTGTTCCGGCCATTCTTGTACTAGTATATATGATGTTTCCAGTACAAAAATAACTGAAGGAATTACCATAGTGAACGGATATGCTCCGGAATATGTGGCAGTGTGCGAAGTCTTTACCTTTTCCGGTTCGGTTATGGGCATTGACTATAAGTACAAATACAAAAACGTCAAGCGTCATACGTCAACTTGTAACGTTACTGAAAGTGGAAAGTAGGTTATTTAAAAACAAATCTACCAACCGGAGGGGGTTGGTGGATTTGTATATAAAAAGTGACAGGATGGGGTCTTGGGTTTGGACCCCAAGCGAATCACTACTGTTTGAAGTGTTAGTTTCTTTAATTCTTTTTGTGGAGGATGTCGCCACCGTCAAAGGCGCGAGGGTCAAGGGCTGGGATGAAGGTGGATGAATCTGGCTGATTGGAATCTGTTGCTGAAACTGATTGCTCTGAAACGCATGTGGAAGTGTGAGCAGAAGTACATGAAGAAGTACGTACTGATGCGTCAGAAGGAGATACCGAAGGTTGATGTGAAGTATCGGATGAAACGATGTTGTTGGGTTCGGAAGAAGAGCATCGAGTTGAACACGTAGTAGGATTCGAAACAGATTGCTCTGAAACGCATGCGGAAGTGTGAGCAGATGGACTGGAAGACACTGCAGATGGACTGGAAGGAGCAGAACCAGATGATATGGTTAGGATGTCGGTGGGAGATGTGGGGATGTAGGGGCCGTCTTTCACCTCCATGATGACGGTGCCGGACTCCAAAACGCGAACCGTATGCCACTGTCCGGCAGGGATGTTGAGCGCTCTAACAGGACCATCGGCAGAAAGCTCAATAGCATCGGTGCATCGGCACTCCAGATCGTCGTAGAACTCTTCAATCAATCTTCCGCGCAGAACCACTACAGTTTCAGACGTTGTACAATGCCTGTGAATAGGCACCTCAGAGCCCGGCTCTATGGCATTCAGCATACGCTGAGAAGTATCGACAGGCGAATTGCGAAGATCCATATTCATCCTCAGGCGCTCGGAACTCTTAGCCTGCTCAGTCAGACTATCCAAAAGTGCTTTATCTATCTTCATTTACAAAATGCCTTTGATTCTTAGAGCCCCATTGAGGCCAAAAAAGATAACTGCAGAACTGCCAAACACCTTTAAAGAAGCTCTTCATATATGAACAACTTTAATATTTGCGGAGAACAATTTCAAAAGCCTCGGCATAATTACAACCCCATTGGCCACCTCTCATAGCAGCAAGACCAGTGATATATTCCGCGGAACGAGGATGAGGATACGGACGCATCACACCACGATACATTGAAAGTGCCTTAATCTTAGCATCAACACCTTCTTTTCCAACCTCCACATAACAGTTTGGATTAAAAGTATCCATCGCGTTATTAATCTTCCATTCAGTACAAGAAGGAACCTCCATGTACCACAGCTCTTGAATACGCTTTACTTCCGGTCTGCGCTGAAACAAACGAACAGCCTCTTGACAAGCCATAGATGTCTGCAGATGGTCATTATTTGTATCAGCAGGATGATGAGTAATAACAATATCCGGTTCACTCTCTTTGATAGCAGATTCAATGAACTGCACCAATTTCAAGTGAGGCACAGTATTCATCTCAATATTAGGAAATGTAGCTTCGTACTTTTTACTAACACCAACATATTTTACAGCAGCATTAGTATCATCCTCCAGTTCATTGTCTTCTGGTCTAAACGCACGTGCTTTGGCTTCAGTACACATAATAGCCACTTCCACCACATCACCATTGTTACTCCATTTCCACATTGAAGCACCGGCTCCCAACACCTCATCATCTGGGTGCGCTACAACTAATAGGTATTTCATATTTTGATGATTTTATCCAAGTTTTCTATTCGCTTCACTCACTTCTAGTCCTTCAAAAGACTCATCCTGACTGACTATCTGATACTCAAAATCATATTCAGACATTTTGGGATCATAGTAATAAGAAGCGAACATCTTATTCAATGGTTGCAGGAAGAACGAACCTAACCGCACAAACGGATTGAAGATTCTGCTTATCCACAGCTTATGGTTATATTTCTTAGCAAAGAACTTGGCAATCGCTACAGTATCTGCTAACTCTTTGTTCTGAGGATAATAAGTACCTGACCTCTCCAACAGAATCAACTGTTTCACACACTCTGCCAAGTTATCAATGTAAAGCATCGAACGCTTATTATGCCATGCAGGAAATATCGGAGTTTTCGTTGCCAACCAACCCAAACGCAAGAAATTACCCTTGGAGTTAGGGCCATAAATCATTGGCGGGCGAAGGATACATACCTTAAATGTATCGCACTCCAGCTCCTTCAGTCCAATCTCTGCCTGAAGCTTAGAGTCTCCATAGAAACCGTTTGGTTCCGGTTTAGTATCAAACGTCAGCATCTCTTCACCCAGTTTCTGACTCTCATGGAACACAATCATCGAACTCATGAAGATAAACTGCTTCACCCCTGCAGCCTTGGCATGACGAGCAATCTCTATCGTCAAGTCACGGTTCACCTTATAATACAGTGGCTCCATCTTAGGATCGTCATTCACATGCGCAATGCCAGCCACATGATACACCACATCATACTGACTATAGTCAGCCTGCTTCCAGTTGTCACCAAAAGTATCTACAGACTCCACCTGAAACAAATCAGGTGTCCTCTTCAACCAGTTCTCTACATTAACACCAATGTAACTACCGGCACCTGTTATCAATACCCGTTTCATATTACAGTTCAATCATTCCATTCTCATTATAAAGCACATCCCAGTACTTTCTAATCAGTTTGGTTCCGTACTTCAAGTCTATCTGAGACAGTTCTTCACCAAGCAACTGCTTTACACGAAGGTAAGGGAAATTCATCCCTGCACCAGCATAAAGAATGATGGTAGCAGTCACACGAGGGTTCAAGTCGGTCAGCCAAGGAGTATCCTCATCGTCCAGCATAAAGTCGAAACCGATATTTCCATCCAACTTCAACTCACGAACAATATCCTCACAAAGCTTGTAAGCAGAATCTTTCCTCTCCACCACACTGCTCTGAGCAATACTCAGGCTACTGGTTGTGTTTCTACGGCCGGCAATATAAAGTACCTTACCATGGTCTGCCAACAGGTCAATGGTATATTCCACACCAGGAAGGAACTCCATGGCGATAATCTCCGGCATAGGATTGCATTGTGCGAGAATCTCACACATCTCATCCAATGTCACATTCATTGACGATGGCTTATCGTGCATGAACAGGTGAGCCTTATCCACGTCGGCACGCACAATACGTACTCCACGGCTACCGCTATTCTCAGTCATCTTCACGCATACAGGTCTCTGTGGAAATCCAAGTTCGCCTATTCGGTTGCGAAGAGTCTCCACAGAATCCACCAAGAAATAATTAGGTACTGTAAGCCCTGTCTGTTTCATGTGCTCATAGAGCTTAAACTTGCTATTTGCAGTTGCCAAGGTCTCCTTTTCACTGATAGCCACCTTTACACCTATCGACTCAAAATCGTCCTTGCGGTCGAGGATGTAAGGAAGTTCCATAGAGATGTGTGGGAAGAAAACATCTACCTTTTCTTTCTTGCAGATATCCAGCAACACATCCACATAATTAGGAGCAGTATAGGCTGGCACCTGATAGTACTCATCCACAAAGAGCTTCATCACAGGATCACTACTCATGTCGCATCCCACAATACGGATGTTTCTCTCGTGGTTGTTCTTTAAGCACTTGAAGAAACCTGGCATAAAGAATGCTCCACAAGCCGAGCTCAAAACGGTTATATCTTTCATAGGAATTGTTATCTATTAGATTTAGAACTCAAAACTGAACTTACCGAACACGTCATCAAAAGTCTCAGCACGCATAATCATCTCCACATCCCCATTGGTACGCTTGGCATACATGGCACTTTGAGGCTTTATAAACTGAGGCTTGGAAACAATGCTGTAACCACCTACATTATCGAACACCATGATATCGCCTTCAGAAAGATCGCCCTTCCACTGGGTAACCATCACATCCTGCTCCAAGCAAGTGAAGCCCATGATGTCAATCTTTTCATAGTGGTTAGCCTGCTTACCACAAGGAAGCACATGGGTAGGCAATTTCTTCATGGTGCATATTTCTCCCAAGTTATGATAGTCACCATCCATATTGGCAATCCACCTGCCACGAATCTGCTTAATGCTTAACACCTTTGAGACGAAACTCAAGTAACGGGCCACCACAGTAGTACCCGGTTCTGTGTAAAGCATCGGCTTGTTCTCTACATCCTTATAATGCTCTGCTATCGGCTCTATACATGCCTTGCAGTAGTCCTCGTATGTAGGTACAGCATCACCACCGAACTGAGTCTTCAGATAGTCTGCCATATCAGCATACATACCGCTACCCAAGCTGATGTATGCAGGTACACCATCAATGATCTCGTCAGCGGCCTTAAGCATGATTTCTGCACGCTTTGCCCAAGCATCCACACCACGAGAACGGCTGATGTGACAATGCAGGCCTATCACCTGCAAGTTTTTCTGAGCCTTCAAGAGTGCTACAGTATCTTTCAAATCCTGACTACCCGGTTCCAAACCGAAACGAGAGATGAAGTCACCCCCCAAGTCCATATTGATACGGATACCTACAGTAAACCCTTTCTCCAAATGCTCATTACAGAAAGCCACTATACGCTTAGCCTCGTCCAACGAGTCAATATTCAAGATACCGCCTTGGAGCAAGTGCTCATACATACCCTCACCCTTAGAAGGACCGTTATACACTATCTGCGGATTGGCATATCCAAGTTTCTTGGCCAATGTGTATTCCATATCGCTCACCACCTCTGCCAAACCACCCAAGCTCTTCACCAAGTTGCAGACAAAAGGAGTATAGTTTGTCTTATAGGAGTAACAAATCTGATAATTCGGATACACCTTCTTGAAGGTATCTTCCACCGCACGATAGTTCTCAACAAATCCCTTCTCATCAAACAGATAAAAAGGAGTGCCATTCTTCTCTATTAACGACTTTATAGCTTGCTCCATTGTATATTTTTCTAAACTTATTATTTCTTGATTACCATATCTTTTCTCTCCACATTCAGGTGCGGACGCTCACAAGTGCCATAATCATCCTCCACTCTCATGAATAGAATCTTGAATGTCTTGAAGATGACTTTAATATCCAACCACAATGAGATATTATCAGCATAATAGCACTCATATGCAAACTGCTCTTCATAAGTAGTTACAGTCTTTCCGCTCAGAGAATCAGGCGGAATCAGCCCACCTCTCACCGAGTGACGCTTACGCTCCTCTTCCTTGAAGTAAGGTCCATAGTAGGTAGGCATCGGACGAGGTCCTACAATAGACATCTTACCCACAAAGATAGCCCACAACTCCGGAAGTTCATCCAGGCTGGAATTGCGCAGGAAGATACCGGCTTTTGTCAGTCTCTCACTTTCTGGAAGAAGATTTCCATCCTTATCCTTCTTATTGGTCATCGAACGGAACTTGTACAGTTTAAAAGGTTTCTCACCCTTGCCTATACGCTCCTGACCAAATAGTACAGGAAGCCCCATAAATACTGCCACATAGATTGCCAGCAACACATACACAGGCAACAAAACAATCATGCCGATTCCTGACAAGACTATGTCGAGGAATCTCTTGAAGAAATGTTTATACATAGGTTATCTATTTACAATATAATTATGAAATAATGGTTTCTATATGGGCTATACATTTATCCAGAGTAAATTCCATCTCATATATTTTTCTACCATTAATGCCTTTCTGTTTAAAGCCATCCTTATCTGTTAAAACCTTATTGATAATAACATCTGCCAATGCCCTATAGTCACTTGGCGGTACAGCATATCCGCAGTCACCCTCTTCTATAAGATCGATTGTACCTTGACCAATCATTCCAAGGATAGGTTTTCCAGCAGACATATACGACTGTACTCTTGCTGGGACTGTCATGTCAAGATCAATAAAGCCACCTCTCAGAGTAACAAGCATAGCATCAGCCTCCTTGAAGAATGCAGGCATAGCATGAGCGGGGAAACGTCCCAATGTGAAAGCAGTATCAGTCAACTCATTTTCTTTGATAAAATCATCCAGCCACTTCTTCCAACTTCCATCTCCTACAAAAATCCACTTTACCTCTTTATACTCCTTCAGAAGTTTCATACACTCGCCTATTGCATCCAAATCCTGTGCTTCACCAAGATTTCCCGCCAGCATTATACGAAATCCTTCCGGTAACTCAGGAGTAACAAAGTTTGATTGATTTATAGACATATCCACGCTCCAGTTCGGATAATAGATAATCTTGTCGTGATAGTCCGCATTTCTGCAAATCAATTGCTCAAACCCCTTTGAAGTAATCAGAATCTTATCGGAATGATGATAAGTCCACTCCGTTACAGCGGTCAACATAGGAGCAGCTATCTTGTATAATTTAGGGCTGATACTGTTCTTCATGGCATCTGGCCAAATATCCATTATCCAAGAATATACTGGAATTTTACGTATCATTCCAAGCAGACAGGCAGGAATCAACTGAGTAATCGGAGATGGCTCATGGGTAATGATAGCATCATATCTCTTCTTCCACAAGAAGTAGAAGAAAATCCACAACACAGAAGAAATTACAAAAGTAATGTAATTCAAAGCCAAACCAACTCCAGAGGCTTTTCTTCCTCGTGGTGACTGCCAACATCGATAAAAGTTTACTCCATCCTTCTTTTCATGTCTCTTTTTGAATATTCCATACCCTTTGTAATACACGCCCTCAGGATAATTAGGAATACCCGTCAACACATCTACATGATATCCACGTTTTGCCAATTCAAAAACAAGTTCATTGCTCTTGAAATTTTCAGGATAGATATATTGTGTTACTACTAAGATTCTTTTCATTTGTCAACTATTATTATTCTCAGACAGTATTATACATTGCAAAACATTTACTCTTATTGCACTTCGTGAATTCATCAATCTGATGTATGAGGCATTCAATTGCCTTAAAACAATTCTTCCACTACAGGTACATATGATCCTACGCGTGTTTCAAAACATATAGTACCTTCTTCCAATGATTCTACTTGATGCCATACACACAATTCAGTTTATCCAAACAATCCATACAAAACTGTAGTAACATATCATCTTCTACAGAAATACAACAAGTACTGCTTCCTGCATTGATTGGATACATCCTAACAATCTTAATGATAGTATGTGCTAAGAATCTACCTTCTGCATTACGGTAGAGCATAACATTATTGTAATACTCTTTATTTTCGATAAATTTCTGAAGAGTGCAGTTTTCAAATTGTTCTACAACAGACGGATATTTTTCACACAATTC
>JAEIGA010016115.1_pt1 | contig 11376 bp, 13 predicted proteins | sample 9270691 | NCBI WGS metagenome assembly JAEIGA01 (sample SAMN17057246, study PRJNA624740) | gut metagenome | biome: biome; isolation source: fecal sample | host: Bos grunniens | place: China: Xizang | collected 2019
AGACGAGGTAGAAAAATGGGTACAGGTCGTACACTCCGTAAGGAATCTCACGTTCGTCCGTGCAAGACGCCTGCCGGAAAGGCTCACAAGAACGCCGCGCAGCGTCGTAGGCTTGTCAAGTTCGGTATGAAGGAAGAGGACGTCAAGCTTATGGGCGCCGAAGAAGTTCGTGTGCTCGTTCAACGTCCTACCCTTGTTAAGAAACTTGTTGCTAAGCAAGCGTGAACAAGGTCTTCTCAATAGTAGAAGATAAGTTCGAAAATCCCCTCTTCGAAGTTTTCGATGGAGGGGATTTCGTTTTATCTTCTTATCGTGATGTCGAGGGAACTGCTACCGAAATGCAGATATTTTTCCCTGATGACACAGATAAAAATCGCGCAATTGAAGCGTTAGCGAATGCTTTGTCTGTTGTTGGGTGTCCGTCGGAGGTGGAGTACTTAAGCTTTCCTGACGAAGATTGGATTTTAAGTTATCGCCGGCATTTTAAAACAGATCGAATTGGCAAGAGTCTCATTGTTGTTCCTGAGTGGGAGGTCGATTCTTTTGAGCCGTGCCCAGGAGATGAGAATCGCGTAATGATAGTTCTTGATCCTGGTCTGGCTTTTGGTACAGGAAAACACGAGACAACACGCGCGTGCCTTGAGTATATTGATGAGCTTTCCGGTGAGGCTGTTTCATTTTTAGATATGGGTTGCGGCTCTGGAATCCTTTCAATAGCGGCGGCGAAACTCGGCTATACTCCTGTCTCAGGCTTTGATATTGATGCCGATGCTGTTTCGGCTGCCGTTGAGAACGCTGAGCTTAATAAGGTCAATGTTGACCTGCGTCATTTTGCGCTTGGCGGAGGTGCTGTTACATTAGACTCGTCTATAGAGGCTGCTAAAGGTGTTTATCCCGATCTTGCACTGCAGAAGGACGCTTCTAATATCAAGAACGAAATTTTCCCTAAATCCGATTTGGTAGTAGCCAATATATTAGGTCCTCTTCTGATTGCTTTTGCTGACGAGATTTGCTCGTACGTTAAATGTAAACTTGTAATTTCAGGGATATTGAACGAGCTTTATCCTGAGGTCTTGTCTGCATTTACGAAGCGTGGTTTTAAAGAAGTTTCACGCAAAAATATATCTCAGTGGTCGACAGGTTTGTTGATGATTGAAAAATAACAATTATTTGATAAAATAGAGAACAAAATCTAAAAGGTTTTTCTCTATTAATGCAAATAACAAGAAGAGATTTCATCGTTTCATCTGTTGCTGCAACGGCTATGTCTCCGTTGCGATCCATTGCTGTTTCCGATGAAGTCAATCCATTTATAAAGAAAGGTGCTGGTATGCTTAAGGGTATATCTCCTGTAATATCTCCCAATTTACTTAAAACTCTTGCTGAAATGGGACATGGCGATGAAATCGTTATTTCCGATGCGCATTTCCCAGCTCATACATTTAATTCAAATGTTATTAGAGCCGATGGTATAAATGCCGATAAATTGCTTGAAGGTATTATTCCAATTTTCGAGCTTGATGCCTATGCCACACCCGTAATTATGATGGCGGCTGTCCCCGGTGATACGCTTGATCCATCCGTTGAAGCTAAGTACCGCAAGGCTTTAGGTTACAAGGGAGAGATTGAGCGTGTCGAGCGCTTCGCATTCTATGAGCGCGCAAAGAAAGCGTATGCGGTAGTTGTTTCAGGTGAAACGGCCAAGTACGGAAATATTATAATCAAGAAGGGCGTTATTCCGGTTTAATAAGCATTATTATTTTAATGGCAATGTCGCGACTCTTGGATGATCCATATCTGAAGCCATTTGAGAATGCCATACGCGGGCGTTCAGAGAATGCGTTTCGAAGAGCAGAAGAGCTAACATGCGGAAAAAAACTTTCTGAATGGGCAAGCGCTCACGAGTACTATGGGTTGCACAAGACGAATGGCGGATGGGTGTTTCGCGAGCGGGCGCCTAATGCGACGTCAATGTGGCTCGTTGGCGATTTCAGCGAATGGAAAACAAGCCCGAACTTTGAGCTCTTTAGAATTCCTGGTACTAATGTCTGGGAGCGGGAGTTTCCTCCTTGCGCTGTTAGGCACGGTGACAATTACAGACTTGAAATACGCTGGGAAGGTGGTCATGGCGAGCGCATCCCGGCGTATGCGCGCTATGTAGTTCAGGACCCCTCGACTCATCTGTTTTGTGCTCAAGTTTATGATCCGCCTAAGAAATACAAGTGGATAAATCCTTCTCCCCGCAGAACAGGTAGCTTTAGGCCTTTTATTTACGAAGCTCACATTGGGATGTCAAGTGAGGAAAGAAAGGTTTCTTCATACACAGAGTTTCGTGATTGTATTCTGCCGCGCATAAAGAAAGCGGGCTATAACGTCGTGCAGCTTATGGCGATAATGGAACATCCTTATTATGGGAGTTTCGGTTATCATGTAAGTTCGTTTTTTGCAGCGTCTTCCCGCTTTGGCACGCCCGACGAGTTAAAGTCGCTTATTGACACTGCGCATGGGTTGGGCCTTTTGGTGATTATGGATATTGTCCATTCTCACTCTGTTAAAAATGAGCGCGATGGTTTAAGTTGTTTTGACGGGACAGAATGGCAGTATTTCCATTCTGGCGCAAAGGGGTGGCATAGGGCGTGGGACAGCCGTTGTTTTGATTATGGCAAAACCGATGTTTTACATTTTTTACTTTCGAACTGCCGGTTTTGGCTTGATGAATACCATTTTGACGGCTATAGATTTGATGGTGTTACATCAATGTTGTTTTGGGATCACGGTTTAGGCGATTCGTTTACAAACTACGGTATGTATTTCAATGGTTCTGTAGATGATGACGCGTGGTGCTACCTTCAAATGGCTAATCGTGTTGTTCACGAGGTTAATCCTGCGGCTATCACAATAGCAGAGGATGTCTCTGGGATGCCGGGCTGCGCAGCCGCCATAAAAGACTACGGGATTGGATTTGACTATCGTATGGCTATGGGTGTGCCTGATTTCTGGTTTCGTCTTGCAGATACGGTTCGAGACGATGATTGGCCGATGGGAGGTATTTATTACGAACTTACGAATAAGCGTACTGAAGAAAAAGTCGTAAGTTATGTAGAGTCTCATGATCAGGCGCTTGTTGGCGGTAAAACATTTTTCTTTACGCTTACTGATGCTGCCATATATTGGGGCATGCGTAAGGGGCAGAACGGTTTGGAGATTGAGCGGGCTATCGCGCTACATAAGATGGCGCGCATTGCCACAGCGGCACTCTCCGGCGGAGCTTATCTTAATTTTATGGGTAATGAGTTTGGACATCCCGAATGGATTGATTTTCCTCGGCAGGAGAACGGGTGGGACTATTCTCATGCGAGAAGGCAGTGGTCGTTGAGGGATGATGATTCGCTTCGTTTCAAGGCTCTTGCCGATTTCGACGAGGTCATGGTTGCCGCACTTGCCTCGGACCGTAAAATGTCTAGGCCCATAAGATTGGTTGCGAATGATGGCGACAAAACGTTGGCTTTTATTCGTGGAGATTTAATGTTTGTTTTTAATTTTAATCCTGTTTCGTCATTTACAGATTATGGCATTATTGTGCCTCCCGCAACAAGATGGCGCCATATCTTTGACTCTGACGAAGAGCGTTTTGGCGGGCAGGGGCGAATCGCTTCAGGTATGACATATGATCCCGAAATTGTAAAGTCGGGCGGGGAATTAATTCAGCAAATAAAACTTTACATCCCGTCAAGAACCGTTACTGTTCTTAGGCATATGCGCCATAAGTAATAATATGGTATAATATTCCCCATTTTCAATGGAGAATTTAAGCATGAAGACCTATAATGTCGGTTTGGTTGGAGTCGGTGCTGTCGGCACTGAAATGATAAAAGTTTTAAAGGAGCGCAACTTCCCTTGCTCCAAGGTTCAGGTTTTTGCTTCGCGCGAGCGTGATGAGCAGATTCTTGGTGAAACATATCATGTACTTAAGGCTGATGAGAATAGTTTTAAGGGAATGGATATTGTTCTTTTCGCCGGCAAGACCGATGTGGCTATAAATCTCAGAGAGGCAGTCGTTAAGTCTGGCGCGAAGATGATCGATAACTCTCGCGCGTTTCGTCAAGATCCCGATGTTCCGCTTGTCGTTCCGCAGGTCAATGCAGAGGACCTTGACTGGAATAAGGGTGTTATTGCAAATCCTAATTGCACAACGGCAATCATGCTTGAGGCAGTAGCTCCGTTGCACAAGGCTAAAGGGCTTAAGCGGGTAATCGCTTCAACATATCAGGCAGCATCAGGCGCAGGTGCCCCCGGTCTTGCCGAATTGGAGATGCAGATTCGTCAGTATGCTAACGGTGAAGCTCTTACGGTTAATGCTTTTCAGCATCAGTTGACATATAATTTGATTCCTCATATCGATAAGTTTGACGAAAACAACTGGTATACCTTAGAAGAGCTGAAGATGAAAAATGAAGCGTCCAAGATGCTTCATATACCAAATCTTAAACTTAGTTGCACATGTGTCCGCGTGCCGATTGCAAGGGCTCATTCTGAGTCTCTCAATCTTGAGTTTGAAGAAGATATTACACCTGAAGAGGCTCGCGAGATTCTTTCAAAGTCGGAAGGCGTCAAGCTTGTGGACGATCCTCTTAACGGGGGCTATCCAATGCCTTTGGATGCGACAGATAAGTATGACGTTCTTGTTGGACGCATTCGCCAGGATATTTCGCGCGATGACCGCAAGGGCCTTGAGATGTTTGTTTCTGGCGATCAGTTGCTTCGCGGTGCAGCCCTCAATGCTGTGGAGATTGCGGAGCACCTGATTAAGCGCGGTTTAGTGTAATTTATAAAACAGACTTTTGATTTTCAATTGACCTATGAGCAGCCCGATGAATGTCGTAGAAAAAATTCTTGCAACGCATCTTGTAGAAGGTGACGCTACTAAGGATTCCGAATTAGGTATTCGTATTGATCAGACTCTAACGCAGGACGCCACGGGTACTATGGCGTATTTGCAGTTTGAGTCAATGGGCGTTTCTCGCGTCAAAACCGATATTTCGGTTTCGTATGTTGATCATAATACTGTTCAGATAGGTTACGAAAACGCTGACGACCACGATTTCCTTCAAAGTATTGCCAAAAAATACGGCATTGTTTATTCAAAGGCAGGTAATGGAATCTGTCATCAGCTGCACCTTGAACGTTTCGGCAAGCCTGGCACTACGTTGCTTGGTTCCGATTCGCACACTCCTACCGGTGGCGGAATAGGTCAGATAGCCATTGGTGCAGGGGGTATTGATATTGCCGTAGCAATGGCCGGCGGGTCTTTTCATATCCCGACGCCGAAAGTGCGAGCAATCGTTCTTCAAGGCCGGCTGAAAAATGGTGTCAGTGCAAAGGATGTAATTTTAAAGGTGCTTGAAAAGTTTGGCACGAAGTGGAATGTCGGTTGGATTTTTGAGTATACTGGGCCGGGCGTAAAGACGCTTGATGTGCCTTCCCGCGCGACAATAACGAATATGGGCGCTGAATTAGGTGTTACAACAAGCGTATTCCCTTCTGATGAAGTAACGAAGCAGTTCCTTGCGGCTCAGGGTCGTGAGAAAGATTTTGTTGAAATACTTCCCGACGAAGGTGCGTCGTATGACGATACCTTTACAGTTGATCTTTCAACCCTCCAGCCGCTTATGGCCGCTCCGCACAGCCCCGGCAACATCGTTACCGTAGAATCGATGAAGGGCACAAAGGTCAATCAGATACTTATCGGTTCGTGTACAAACAGTTCTTATCGCGATATCCGCACTGTTGCACTTTATCTTAAAGACAAGCACGTTTGCGATGATGTAGAAGTTGGAATCGCCTGCGGTTCGCGTCAGGTTATCGATATGTTAGCAAGCGATGGATCGCTTGCTATTCTTCATCGAGCGGGATGCCGTATGCTTGAGAACGCTTGCGGATTTTGTATTGGCGCACATATGTCACCGAGAACAGGGGCAATTTCTTTGCGCACCAACAATCGCAATTTCGAAGGCCGCAGTGGCACAAAGTCCGCAGGGGTTTATCTTGTTTCACCTGAAACAGCTGCGGCGTCGGCTATTACCGGTAGGATTGAAATGCCTACAGATAATCCTGTCGAGAGCGTACCCAGCCCAGAGAAATTTCCTATTGACGATTCAATGTTCTTGTATCGTGATACAGCCGGAAAGGGTGTTGAAGGGACTGAAATTGTCAGAGGACCAAATATTGCGCAGGTGCCAAAAGGCGAGAAACTTCTTAATTCATACAAAGCTGTATGCGCGATAAAAGTCGGCGATAAAATAACGACCGATCATATTATGCCGGCGGGAGCGCGGCTTAAGTTCCGTTCTAATATTCCTCAGTACGCAAAGTTTGTTTTTGAACCGTGTGATAGTGCCTTTCATGATAAATGTCTTTCCAACAAGGCGAACATGGCGGTTAATGTTGTTGTCGCTGGCGAAAGTTACGGTCAGGGCTCGAGCCGTGAGCATGCGGCTTTATGTCCAATGTACTTGGGTGTCAAAGCGGTTTTTGCGAAAAGTATTGAGCGCATACATCGTGCTAATCTTATTAATTTCGGAATTGTTCCCTTTGAGTTTGTAGAGCCATCTGATTATGATAAGTTTACGCAGGATGAAGAATTTTCTCTTGAAGGAATAAAAGATGCTGTTTGTTCTGACGGATGTTTGAGTGTAAAAACTTCCAAAGGAGATGTTAAACTTCTCACTCGTCTTTCAGATCGAGAGAAACATCTTATTCTTTGCGGCGGATTGCTTGCTTCGCTTTAATGAAGCTTTCTAACTCAGCAACGTTCAAATGCCGTTGTTGCGGTGCGTGTTGCCGTATAAAGAACGGCATTGTGCGCGTTAGCGACAATGAAATAAGAAAGATATCGGACTATTTGGGCGTTTCTGAGAATGAGTTTATTGCTGAGCATACTGATATAGCCCCAGACAGAAAAGGCTTAATTTTGAAAAGTCGTGAAGACGGTTCATGTTTTTATTTAGATGAAAATAACCGCTGTGAGATACACGAGGTTAAACCTAGGAAGTGTGCGACGTTTCCGTTTGAGTGGGTTAATCCTGATTCATCAACCGTTTGCCCCGCATTGAATGAGTTTGTCTTGGGGGATGTGTGAAATATCCAAGAGCAAACAAGTTGCCCATTTGCATTTTTGAGTGATGAAATGATATAATTTTACCATGAAAATTAAGAAGCCTATGTCAATTAAGTCGCCCGCTGCAAACGCATCAGGCGGTGCAACTATCGCAGACCGTTTTAAACTTGAAACGCTCAATGACGAAGCGTCAAAGGGTGGTCCAGCGGGAACGTCCGTAAAGTTGGCGTTCGCAGCGGGGTTTGTCTCGTTGCTCCTTTTAGGTGGAATCGTTTGGTTTTTGTATAAGTATTACGAATTCCAGAAATTAGCACTTATTGCCGATTAAGGATATTCCCGTGAAAGACGTAATGCTTTCGTCCCGTGCAAAGGCGGCTGTTAGGCTTGCCCTTGATGAGGATCTTGCCGATGCACTTAGCTCGCGCCCTAAAAAATGGTGTGATTCAACAAGTGAGGCATTGGTCGATGCCGATGCCGTAGCTACCGGTGAAATTTATGCCAAGGGCACCGGTTGCACAGTTGCTGGCGCAACTGTTGCAAAGGCTGTACTAAAGGCCGTTGATCCTAAGATTAAGGTTACAATTCTTAAGCCAGACGGCACGCGCGTCAATGCGGGTGAGAGTATTCTCGTTTTTCGCGGCAAAGCTCGTTCGATTCTTGCCGCGGAGCGCACAGCACTTAATTTTATGCAGCGCATGTGTGCAACGGCAACATTAACGTCTAAGTTCGTTGATGCTGTAAAGCGTTACGGAACGTTAATCCTTGATACGCGCAAAACAACGCCTGGACTAAGGGTGTTTGAGAAATATGCTGTTCTTTGTGGAGGCGGCACCAATCATCGCATGGGGATGTATGACCGTGTGCTTATGAAGGATAACCACCGTCGTTTGTGGAAGGGCGGCAATCCCGATGAACTTGATCAGGCGGTAACAGCATCTCGCAAGAAATTTCCGAAGCTTGATGTCGAGGTCGAAGTTGAGAGCCTTCGTGAGTGTGCGAGTGCGCTTAAGGCCAAGCCCGAATGGATTATGCTTGATAATATGAGCGTGTCCGATATGAAAAAATGCGTTAAGATGTGCAAGGGCATTTCAAAGACTGAAGCTTCTGGCGGAATTACTCTTGAGCGTGCTAAAGAGATTGCTGCCACGGGGGTTACTGCGATTTCACTCGGGTGCCTTACTCATTCGGCGGGCTCAGTAGATCTTTCGTTGGAGTGGCGTGCGGTTTAATATATTTTCCAATGAGGGTTAGACCGTGCGATTAGCGGTTGTTGATGTTGGCAATACGAGTACGTCCGCTGCGTTGTGGGTTGATGGGCGTGTTTCTAAAGTTGTTCATATCGACGGCGGCGGTGAAGCTGCGTTAAATGCCGTTAAATCAATCATTGCCCGCGGGGTAGATGCTATAGCATATGTTTCTGTAGTTCCCGAGGCTGACGCAAGGTGGTGTCAATTTGCCAGTGATAATAATATTGAGTTTAGGCAGGTGACATGGCGCAAGGCGCTTTCTTGTTTTAAAATTGATTATCCCAAGCCCGATACTATAGGCGCCGACAGACTGGCTGATGCCGCGGGGGCGCTTGCGCGGCACGGGGCTCCCGTTGTCGTTATGGATTTTGGAACGGCCTTTACCGCTGCAGCGATTACTTCGGATTGTATTTGGCGCGGCGGAGTTATTGCTCCTGGTTTTCCGCTTATGCGGGATTATTTGTTTGAGCGTACGGCAAAATTACCATACATTAAATTGTCTGGCGCGCGCATTCCAAAGATAGGCAGGTCTACAGAGCAAGCAATGCGCTTTGGTGCGTTTGTAGGGTATCGCGGGATGGTGCGGGAGATTGTTAATGAACTGAAGAAGAATTTTCAGGAAGATTTCAAGATTGTTGCTACCGGAGGTTTTGCCAAACGTGTTTTATGTGGGCTTGATATGCCCTTTATTATAGATCAAACGTTAACATTGTATGGAGCAGGATTGATATGTTCAAAGCAGTGAAGTCAAAATCGTTTTTCCTTATAGCCTTTTTTTGTGTGCTTTCAATATTCGGAGTCTCAGGCTGCGGCCCATTTTGGGTAAACCCATGGATTACTGTCGATGAAAGTGCCTTGAATTGGGTGGAAATTCATTATTATAATTCGTTTAGCGAGCCTATTCTTCGTACTTCACTTTTTATTACTGGTACTGGTCATGTTGAGATTAAAAAGGGTACGAGCGAGTTAGTGTCGAATGATTTTGCCAAGAAGAGCGAGTCGGAGACATGGTCTGATTGTCGTACCCAAAGATTTTATTCCGACCCCAAACATGTAAAAGATATTTTCCAGAACTTGGTTAATCATGGTGTATTGGATAAGGAAAAATGGGGTAAAAAGTCCGATAAAAAAGAATTTAAGCGCTTTATAGCGGTGAAATGCAATATTTCTAATGTCACATATTCAGAAAAAGAGAATATTTTTGAGGTAGATCCCGATTTGGCGGAAATTCTTCTTGATGTTATACGCGAATTTGACAATCCTACTTTATAACTGAAATAAAATTTGATATACTTAATTTAGTTTTAACCATATAAAAACAGGAGTAACAAATGGGCGAGGTTTTTGGTGCAGGCGACTTGCACAAGGGCGTAAAGCTTTTGATTGACGGTGAACCGTGGGAAATCACAGAGTTCGATTTTTCAAAACCCGGAAAAGGTCAGGCAATTTATAACTGCAAGTTGCGTAACATGATGACTGGCGGCGGCATGACCAAGAGCTATCGCAGTGGTGATAAGTTTGAAAAGCCAGAGCTTATTCAGATGTCTGTTACTTATTCGTACGACGATGGTACGGCATTTGTCTTTACCGATGATAACTTTGAAGAAATTCGCGTTAGTTACGATGTTATGGGCGATAAGAAATACTTCCTTATGGATGAAATGGAAGTTAAGGCGCTCTTCTTTAATGACAAGGTAATTGGCATTGATCTTCCGCAGCTCGTTGAGCGCAAGGTTATCAAGGTTGAGCCTGGTGTTAAGGGTAATACGGCTTCAGGTAAAGTTACTAAGCCTGCAACAGTCGAAGGCGGTTATGTTTGCGCCGTTCCACTTTTCATCAACGAGGGCGATGTTATCCGCATCAACACAGAGAGCGGAGAGTACAACGATCGTACTTCAACAAAGTAATAATAAAGGAGAAACAAATGAAGTTCCAGACAATTATGGCTGTTTGTGCTGTAACCTTGGCTGTTATGGCTTCTGGTTGCCGCTATAGCAAGGTCAATTCAGGCGCCGGTGCAGATGATGCCAACGGCGGCGCGAGCGATATTTCTTCTACTGTTGATACTCAGGAAATTCAGGATGGTTTGGTTGATGATCTCTCCAAGAAGAGCTTCAAAGACCGCGGCTACACAAAATGTACCGATGTAGATTTCCAGCCTGTATATTTTGCGTTTGACGCTACGGCTATTCGTCCTGAAGAGCTCAGCAAGGTAGAGGCTGTCGCTAAACATCTCGCCGACAATCCTGACCGCGTTGTTTCAATTGAGGGTAACTGTGATGAGCGTGGCTCCAATGAGTACAATGTAACGCTTGGTGAAGACCGTGCGATTATGGTCAGCAACTATCTCGGTCAGAATGGAATTGCCGCTGATCGAATCGAGACCATTAGCCGTGGCGAGACAAATCCTGCCGTTGACGGCAGCGGTGAGTCTGTTTGGGCGAAGAACCGCCGCGGTGAATTTATCATTTGGAAGAAATAATAATTAATAACTGACTCAAGGAGATGTTTGCACTTCTTTTTGATAGTGTCAGTTTCAGCGAATGGCTCGTGCTGTTCGTTGTGTTTATGATTGTCGTTGGTCCGCGCAAAATACCTGAAACTGCGCGTACCATCGGCAATTATTATTCTAAGTTCCGCAGGGCTGCCGAGAGTTTCAAGCGTCAAATTCTTGAAATGGAGACTGAATTCAATAAGGCGGCTCAGGAGGCTGAGAAGGAAGTTGAGGACGCGTTTAAGAGTGACGGCGACGAGTCTGAGGCCACGCCACCAGACGATGTATACTATTCATCTCCTGATTCCCCTTATCCTGGCCAAGAGATGTATGATGGCTATGATGGGTCTGAGTATTATAATCAGGTGAATGAATCCGACGAAACTCAAAGCGCTTCTGATTCAGAATCTTCTGAGGATACTGCTGTTGAACAGCCTTCTCGGTCATCGGATAAGGTTGAATCACAAAACTGATTTAGATGGCTATTTCGATTGATAATTTAGACGAGCGAAACGATC
>JAEIGA010016116.1_pt1 | contig 11375 bp, 11 predicted proteins | sample 9270691 | NCBI WGS metagenome assembly JAEIGA01 (sample SAMN17057246, study PRJNA624740) | gut metagenome | biome: biome; isolation source: fecal sample | host: Bos grunniens | place: China: Xizang | collected 2019
CTTACCATCAGGAATCAGCGTCTTAAAGTCGCCATAAAAGCGCAGTAGCGACGACCCCCCAGTAAATGTCGAAGCCTCCAGGTTCATCTTATAGTCATACGACGGATAGCGCGACCCATCGCCAAAGTTAAAGATGTCCAGGCACACCCCATACTGAAACCCCAAGTCGCTATCAAAGCCCACAACAGGCAGCGGCCCAAAGTTCCAACCATCCTTAATAATCTCTTTGCTCTCAGCCTCTTGTGCCATAGCCCCTATCGAAGCCGCGCACATAGCCAAACCAATCAAAAAACGTTTCATATGCAATATACATTAATATTTATTTGTAAAAATCCCCTTACTATCTTCACAGAATTCGGGGGAGTTAGGTTAACAAAATGTATTTTTTCAATGCAAAGATAGCAATAAAAATAAAAACTCAAAAGCAAATAAGCATCAATAAGCAATAAAAAAAATACACTCCTCTCACGAGGAATGTATTCTGTATGAAATGAAAATAAAAATTATTGATTCTTCTGCCTTTTTAAGGCATCGTGATAAATCACCGCAAATATAGCGTCCATATTTAATATACGCAAGAAAAAACTAAAAATTCATTCTCACCACCTATCTGTAGGGACGCAGCATGATGCGTCCGCGATAACCGCCACTTGTAGGGACGCAACGCATTGCGTCCGAATGATTTGTAGAGACGTAATATTCTCCTCCTTCGCGAAGGAGGAGTACCCGAAGGGGGAGGTGGTAGGTGTTATGCGTCTCCGTACCCGCCCCACTATGAGACGCCATACTATGACGTCTCTACTAATCACTAACAACAAAATTAATTGTCAGTTGTAAGGATTGTCAGATTTTGCTTGTGCAAATACTAATAAAAACATTACATTTGTCGAAAATCTTAAAACAACAACCAATATGGCTCAATACTATAAACATTACAAAGGCAAAATCTATCAGTTGCTATACATAGCCAAGCACTCCGAAACCTTGGAAGAACACGTTGTATATCAAGCCATGTATGGAAATAAAGACATTTGGATTAGGCCAAAACAAATGTTTTTCGAAACAATTATCAAGGATGGCAAAGCCATCAAACGCTTTTCACAGATTAGCGAAGCAGAAGCCTTTGGCAAAGATACCACTCTGCACACATTCCCCGATATAGACTATCATAACCAACTTGATAAACTAAGCGACAACGACAACTTCTCGCCAACAGTAAAAGGAATGATAACCCTACTTACCCATCATAACTATGTTTCTGCAGATTTCTTCGACAAATACCATAGCGACGACGACATCGAAGCCGAGATACTTAGCCGAATATCCTCTTACACAACCGCCAGCGATGTAAAAGCAATATTCCACCTTATTCAAACATGGGGAGGAATGACCGGCAGAGGCATCTATCTTCAAGGCGATGGTTTCGATTGGGAAACAATCAAACCGCACTACATGCAATTGGTCAACGCTTGTCTTAGCACGCAATCCCTTAATGCAGAAAGTATTAAGAAACTTTCTGAAGCCGTACGACAAGCCGATAAATCCATAAAACACATTAGCGTTTCCTACCTCACCAAGCACGTCCGATATTGGCTGTATCACACATTGCGCTACAACGCCCTGCCCATTTACGACAGCATAATGGCAAAAAAAATCATGCACAAAACACATCCCAGCACAAGCCATCTTGAAGCCTATTGGCTTACTATGTTGGCCAAATCGCAAGAGTTAGGAATCGACCTAATGCCATTAGAGCGACAGCTATTCAAATATTTCTATAGTAACCCCGCAAAAATTAACTGAAATATTAAGAATCAATTATTAGCTAGAAAGGAAATTAATCCTATTATAAATAATAAAGATAACAAACATATTACAATAATATCCCAATCAAGAGTCTCTTGATTTTTTTGTGCATCATTATTTTCTATAGGTTTTAATTCTAACTCCGTTTCTTTTTTTTCAAAATATTGTTCCACTTCCAATAATGATTGAGGTAGAAACTTCATCAAATTCTGTTCATTAATTAAAAAAGCATACTCATTTGTACCATCCATTTGCAATGCCAGTATATTACCATCAACGAAAGCAGGATTCATCATATAGGAATTATCGCCAGAAGTAATAATAATAGATTTATTAGCAGGAATATACTTCCAAGTAGCATTACTAACCTTACCAGATACAGATATAATCAAAGATCCATCTTTATTAAAGATATATACCTCTTTTATTCCGTTATCATTAAACACTAACCAAGACTTGTTACAAAGAATGGTTTTTGCATCCAGTTTTTCACTGAATCGCTTATATCTGTTGAGTGTGTCAAATAGATAAGTTTTCATAACAATTATAATACCAGCAATTTATCAATTATGCTTTGCAAAAATATTATTTATATGATAATCAAGGAATTCTTTTTGGGGTTCATGTTCAATAGGAAGAATAATATTTTTGTTTTCTATTTCAAGAAAATGCTTCTTGAAAAAATCTTCTTTATTATAGGACATCAACTCTTTCGACAAGATAATGCTGTAATCATCTGGACGAATTCCTATTAATCCTTTATCAAAAGCTTTGTCATACAAAGCAGACAAACATATTCCGTTGGCAGGATTTAAGCGTTCTTTTACGTTATCCGCCCAAGGTACGATATGACTTGCAATCAGCAAACTTGGTATATTTATACCTGTTATAGCGCAACGATTTTCATAATTAGCAAATATCATATCGTGAAATGCTTTTTGATTTACTCGTTGTTTTATAACAGCTTCTCGCTCTTTGCCAACAAAATCTTTTGGCATTATATGCAACTCTTTCTCTATTGTTTGCTTGGAATATTCAGCCCTATATATTGCAGCAAGATAAAAGAGTTCTTCTCTATTTTCTGCAAATCTTTCCCAATATGGCATGCAAGTTTTCTTCCCTGCTGGCATACCTTTTCTTCCACTATTAATTATATAGGGGTCGCAAGCAGCATAATTTACCAATCGCAATGCTACAGAATTATTTGTACGCCCAATTAATACAGCAAGTTCTTTAACTTCAGGTGTAGAGCTATTTAGTCTTCCGAATGGCAATCTGAAATACAAGTCCAGTGCCAATATCATTTCTTTTTCTGTCCAAATATTGCGTGGAGGCATAGCTGATTTATTTAATAAATCTCACTTGAAGATTTAATTTTATTTTTAAGCAGTCATCTTCCTCATAAATTTTTCCAAAATTATGACGAGTTGTACTAGGGGTTTCGAATCTTGTATTATAGTATAAATAATCCTCTAAATCGTTTCTGTCAAAAAAGTGATAGCATAAAACATCCCCATCCTCTTTTACAATAATATAACCACCGTTTGCATCAAATTTTCCAGACCACGAAGTTGATGCTGTCATACCTAATGCAAATGCAAGTAAAAATTGCTTTACTTTATATGAATACATTGGCTGTACTGATATATGATTTATTTGTAATGGGTCCATATCAGAAACTAAATTTGTTGCATCCGCTAAAGTATTACATTTTCCACTATAATACATTAATAATTCTTCTGCGATAATTCTGGATAATCCTAAATCCAACATTGTAAGATTTCCTTCAAGAACTTTTTTTGTAACATTAGAAAAAACAATTTTGGCTCCGTGTTTTTCTAATAATAGGAACTTATCTTTGAAGAGTTTTAACGAATTAAACTCATCAATACAATCTTTGGGAAAATTAGAAATTATATATTCAAAGTTGGTTCCATCTTTATTAGCATTTATTAATGTTGAATCCGCACCAACTTTTGATTTAATACTATAGCCCAATTCAGGTTTTGAACCTGTACTCAAATTGTGAATTACTATCCGTATATCAGCTTTATCACTAGATACAGCTTTTATAGAGTTGCAATTAATTCTATTCATAAAGGCCTCAATACTTTCATTTGAAGCACTACCAGAAATCGTTTTTATAAACTCTAATAATTCGTTTGCTTTATCACGAAAATCACTTTGAGATATTTCCAAATTTATAGATTCACCAGCAATTAGGATTACATTTTTTGCTGCGTTTATTTTGTAGCAGTTCCTATCAGGCTTGTCGTCACGAAAGATTTCCAAAATAGGATAAAATTTATCGTCATATCTATTCAGGTAACCATCACCGCAATACAATTTACCTTCCGATAAAAGTTTAAAGAATGCATACAATTCACTCCATTCCCCTTTATTGCCTGTTAGTGCCATAATGCTATTTTTTTGAAATTATCAAATTTACAATTTTTTCCGCTGTTGCTTGTATTGCAGGTACAGCAACACTATTTCCAAATTGCTTGTATGCCGAAGCATCGGCTACAACAATCTTAAAGTTATCTGGATAACCTTGTAAACGCGCCCATTCGCGTGGAGTCATTTTTCGCACGCCTTGTGTATTTATGCTTCCTTTAATGTTTGTTGTAGGCGTTAAATCGGTCTGGCGTTTGTCTATAACCAGATTTCTTTCTCTACCCATACCGCCAACAACAATAGCATTTGCAATGCCATCATCTTTTATAATTTCATAGCCAAAGCCATTTCCTTTGCTTTCGTGGCGTGCTTTATGGGCTTTTAAAGTTTGCAAATATGTATCTGAAAGATAATATTTTGCTGGTACAGGATTTTCTTCTCGAACATCAATAAAGTGTTTAGTTACTTCCTTTTGCTCTGGATAAATAAAATCTTCTTTTTTGATACCCAAATCTTTACGGAAACCAACAATAAAAATACGTTCGCGATGTTGCGGTACACCGAAATACATCGCGTTTATTATTTTTGGATCAGGAACTACATAGCCTACTTCATCCAACGTATTAAGAATTACTTGAAGCGTTTTTCCTTTATCATGTATTGCAAGACCCTTCACATTTTCAAGGAAAAATGCTTTTGGTTGTCGACGACGCAAAATTTCTGCAACATCAAAGAAAAGCGTTCCTCTTGTTTCGTTGAATCCTCTTTTCAAACCAGCAAGCGAAAACGCTTGGCAGGGAAAACCAGCACAAAGAATATCAAAATCTTTTGGTATATAACTCTTAGTAGATTCTTTGGTTATATCCCCAAAGGGCACTTCGCCATAGTTTGCATAGTAAGTTCGCTTTGCTTGTTCATCCCATTCGGATGAGAAAACACATTCGCCGCCCAGATTCTGGAAAGCCATACGAAAACCGCCAATGCCAGCAAATAAATCAATAAAGGTAAACTTAGGTTTGTTTATTGCTTTAAAAGGAGCAGCAAATATATCATTGAATAAATATGTATATAATCCAGATTCTGATGCAATAGAAGGTATGATTCCTTTTATTTCTTTTTCTGATGATTGATTGATAAAATCTGCCCAAAGATTAATAAAACCTTCTGCTTTTTTCTCATAAGGTTTTGCAAAAGGAGTATCTTTTAGCATAGCAAAATGTGTAACGACAGCAGCCTGTTCAGAGAATGGAATAACATTACCTTCTTCATCCAAACAAGAGTTATCAAAAACACGTATTTTTTCTGCTTTTTTCTGGCAGAAATCCATCAATGAAAAATTATTATCGGCCTGTAAATTTCGTCTCATACTATATTAAAATTGCTCCTTGTCGAAGAATTCGCCAAAGGATACGCCTAGGGCGTTAATTATCTTTTCGATATTGACTATCGAAATGTTTCGTTGTCCGTTTTCAACACTCGCAATGTAACTCCTATCCAAGTCGGCAGAGTATGCTAAGTCTTTCTGCGACATCGTTTTAGATTCTCGCAAAGACTTTATTCTGTTTCCTATTCTTTCTTTGATTTCCATAGTGCTACAAAGGTGAGAATTTGTTGACTATAATTCAAAGACTATAAGTAACACTGTGTTAATTATTGTAAAAACTCCCTCGTCCTACTTTCACAAGCAAGGCGAGGGATAAAACACATTTTTATGATTGGTTTCAATAAATCAAAATATTATTCTACCCAAAGGCGAGGTGCCAACCCTTTTCGATGCTTGCTCTATCCACTTGGCCCATGCTGATGCCATTTTCCACGCAGGTCATGGCTGCAATGATTTCGGTCAGCACCAGTCGGCCTTCTTTCGTGTCGGGCGCAGGGAGGTTTTGCTGTCCGCAAATCTTGTAATTGGTCAGGCGGATAATGCTACGCACATACTCCGATGGGTTGTTCTCGCTGGGCGGTGCCCATCGGGCAATAATGTTGTTCAGGCAGAACTGTTGGCCTTTGTCGCGAAAGCGAAGCATATAGCTATAGAATAGTTTCCAAGCTGCTCGGTAGCCCATGGCCATGTTCGTGAAGCAAACAAATGCCGGATCGGTTTGCTCCTTTGCTTTTCCCTCCCAACGACTATAGCCGTTGCGAATGTTCAGAGGGTTATTGTTTCGTAGTCCACGCATTTTTTAATTGTAAGTTGTAAGATTTGTAAGATTTAGGTGCTTTTCTTTTTGTACTTACCGGTTATGATATACTCTTGCGTTGCTTCGTCTTGCACAATGTAGCCGCGCTGTTTCCATTGATAGATTTGGTTCATGGGGTCTTCTCTCATACCTTGGGCTCGGCGAATATTGGCCAGCTCTTGTTTGCTGAAACGATTGGGAAGAAGTTCCAATAGGTTGCGTTTTCCTGGACGAACCACGATTTCTTCTTCGTTGAGCTCGGTTTGAAGTTTGTCGCCGAAGAAGTGCATTTTGCACCAAAGGTCGTACTCTTCGCTCCAACGCACAAACTGGGCTATCTCGTCGCTCCAACCGCCTTCGGCCACATAAAGGGTCATGGCTTTGAGGAAGGCTATGACATTGGCTCGATACGAAAGGGTTTCGAAGGCTTCGTCGTCGGACAAACAGGCTCGCTCGGCATTGGCGTCGCTCAATTCTTGTGCCAGCTGATGGGCTTCGTCGCATTCTATCAACCCTACGGCGTTGTTCAGGCGGTCGATATAGGGTTTTAGCGCTGCTGCAAAGGCATCGTCGTAGGTGCCATACACGGGCACTTTTCCGTTGCGAGCGGGATTGATGGTGCAGAAGTTTATTCGACTTAATGTTCCATCTATCAGCGACTTGCTGAAGAAGTCTTTCCCTTTCTTGATGGTGGCGCTGGCGTTCCAATTCCATCGCAAACGCACTTGGGCGGTGACGGATTGGGCACTGACTCGCTCCTGACCATAGAGTCCGCAATCGAAGGCCAAACGGATGATTTGACTGATGTTGTTCGAACGACTACTGGTTTTGAGTTGATTCATCAGTTCTATCTCGTCCATCTGTGTATAGAGGAAACGACCATTGGAGTCTTGTAGGCGCTGAACTAACGCGGCATTGGTCATGTCCGACGAAAGGATTTGTATGCAGAGGTCGGTGGGCCGCTTGGGCTTCTCTTTGTTCGAGCCTTTCGTGTTTAGCGAATCTTTCCATGCTTGCTCGCGAGCGCGATTTTCATTGTCGCGTTGCTTAATGTCGGCCATGATATACTCTATCGGCTTGTTTACAGCCGACTTACCGCTACTCTGCTTGGCCAAAAGCACGCACATAAAGGTGGCTTCGTGTTCTACATTGTCTATATAGCGAAAACGCACATTGTTCAGGTGGGAGCCCATCGACGGAAACACGGCATGCGCCACTGCCGGACGAGCTTCGTAGGGCACTTTGCTGACCAGCAACTGGATAACCGTGGGAAGTTTTTCTGGCATGGGCGGCGGTGTGGATTGGTGCTTTCCGCTGAGAAATAGCTGATGGGCTGCCTTGGCCTGTTTCAAAACTCGATACAGCAGTTGGGGGAACTCGCGACTTTGTGCTCGATTGCATGCACTGCGAATGGTGCGCTCTACGCGGTCGGTTGCTTCGCCATAGGTGGGTAGCAGCTGGCCAATCCATTGGGGGTCGTCGTTGCAAATGTAGCGCAAATGACAGGCCATGGAGAAGATGAAGTTGTTGCGACTGCCATGTTCGGGGATGCCGCCAAGCTGATCTTCCAGGGCGTGGAGGATGGTTTCGTAGGGTATGCCGTCGTAGGCTGTGGGATAAGGAGCGGGGTCTGAGCGCTGAGTTGTGAGTTCTGAGTGATTATCAATGCTTTGTGCACTCACGGACGCATCATGCTGCGTCCCTACTTGGGCATCCTCTTTGTGCAATGCATGGGGTATTTCCTGGGTGAACAGCAACTCGTTGTCGATGAAGAAGATGTCGTCCATGGTGACGGCGTAGCTTAGGCGCGAAAGGTCTTTGCAAACAAGGTCTATCTCTTCGTTCATCAGTGTGGCTATCCAACGTTGGTCGGCCTCGATGGTGCTACCGGCACGGCGCTTCAACACCAAGCGCAAGCCGTATCCACCGGGGGTGCGATGGGCCAACGCCAACAGGCCTTCGGTGGCTATCTGGTGGCTGCGCATGGTTTGAAGAAACTTTTCGTAGAGCTTGTAGGCATTGCCCTCGGTGCGGTCGAAGTCCATCATAAACAGTCCGTTGCTTTGCAGAAATTCTTCGCAACGGCTGCCTTTGGGCTTGGTGCCATCGGCCTGACATTGTGCCAAGTGTTCCTGGTAGCGGGCTTGGTTTGCTATGCCGCAAAACAGGAAGGCGGGCAGCTTGCGTTTGGCCTGTTTGTTGCCATTGCGCACTTCGGCAATGGTGCTCGCTACCAACGGGCTGCGCAATAGGTTGTAGAATGTCTCTTGTGTACAGAGTTTCCACGTTTTGTCGAAATTGTTGGTTAAATATCCTATCATTAAGAATTTATGATTTATTATTTATTATTTTGCCATGCGGCGTGTAGGCGTGGATGTATTCTCGTAGCTATTATCTCCCTACTATTGCCTGACAAGCTCGCCACGCTTCGAGGTGCATCTCCTCGGCAATGTTGAGGTTTTCGTCGGGCATAAACTTCAGCGTCAGCAGTATGCCGCCATCTTTGGTGGATGATAGCCTACCGTGGGCCAGTTTCTTGATAAGGACGCCGCGGTAGTTCTTGCGCGGACGATGAATGAAGTCGAAACTGCCATCGCTGCTCAGTATGGCCTGGCCGTGGCATGCCATGGGCTGCAATTCGCCAGTTCGTGTAACGGGTCTGGGTGAAAAGTGGAAGTTGTTTTGGTTGATAACGGCTCTGCCAAATATGTTTATTTTTTCCATGATGTTTACGGTTTTTTAAATGTTTAGAATTTACGAATATCTCTCACTCGGATGCTTTGGAAGGAACGGCCTTCGTGTTCGCGGATGCTGAAGTTCAGGGTGGCCACAACCATGTCGCCCGCATAGTAGCGGCAACTGGCATCGTTGCCCCAAAGGTCGGCCACGAAGGCGGCTTCGTAGTCTTTCTTTCCAAACTGCACCAACTCGATGCTGCATCGCTTTGTTGTTCCTTCTTGTGTCTGAACCTCGACGGGGTCGCCTTGCTTGCGTACGAAATAAATTTCTGTCATAAAGAATCAATTTTATTAATTTATAAATTATTATTTATGATTTATGATTGCCTCCGGATGGCATTCACTAATCGCTAATCGTTTGTCATGACGATGCAAAGATCTAGAATGTACAGAAAAGAAAAAAAGAAAGAAAGCTACACGAACTTTCTTTCTTTTCACACACAGATTGTCAGGTAGTTGAGCTAACATTCTCAATCGATTTCAGCACTTCTTTCAGCTGCAATTTGGGAGGATTCTCGCCCAACTTGATGCGGATGGAATGCTGGCTACTGCCTTCCAAAGCACAAGCAAGCCGCGAGGCATTGGTGGTGGTCAGCACTTTTTCGTTGGCCAGCAGATGGATGATGTTGCCTACCAAATTGCGATTGAAGGTAGTCTCTTTCTGCTTGCCTACAACGTAAATAGCATTGCTCACCAATTCGCCATCCAAAATTGTCTGCCATAAACAACCATACTTTTTTTGCCATAATGGTGCTACATAGGCCGGATATAGTTTATGGACATAACTGATAATGGACTGCCGGATGGAATCATTATCGCTTGGAACGGCCTCGCCAACCGTTGTAGTTGGCTCATTATGCCTCGGTGCTTGAATAGGTCTAATGCGGACCTCAAACACTAATTCGCCATCGCGCTGTAGCGCTTCGGCAAAACTAAAGAAAGAATTCATTTTATTTTCTCCTTTCGTTTTATGAAGCTTAGGAAAGCGGCCGCTTACTCGAGATTCTCAAACTTCGGGTTAATAAATAAAATGCCGGCACATACTCCACCCATGGAAGTATGTGCCGGCATTGTCGCTCTACAGCGTATCTTTCCCTTTTTAGTTTATCATCATCTCGTACGATACCGATATTGTTGTTGCAAGTGTCTTTCATTATAAATTCTTGGCAACTTTCAGCGACAAATGTAAATATATTTATTTAATGCTCCAAATATATGGCATAGAAAATCTTACAATTCTTACAATTGACAATTAAATATTTCCCCTCTCACATCCATTTGCGATGTAGGTGCTAATAGAAGTATTATATATATTATATATAATAAATAATATTTACATAGTGTTTTTTAGCCTCGATAGCATCTTTTTTAATTGTAAGTTGTAAGATTTGTAAGATTCTGCATGAATCCTCTCCCACCCCCAACGGAAAAACATTTTACCGCCATTTTCTGCGGAACAAACAGCATGGCTTTACGAAAAAAATACGGTGCGCGAGCCGCGTGTTTTCGGTGGATGGGAACGATTCTTTTAACAATTACATAGGGGGCAAATGTTAATAAAAAAACGATACGCCAATTTGCTTGACAACCCCCTACCCGATGTTGTATATTTGCAGTGTCATGACGAGAAAAGGGATTCGCGGACGCATAAACCTACCACCTCCCCCACAAGGGGTACTCCTCCTTCCCGAAGGTGGAGAGTTAAAATGAATAACTTACCTTAAATTCCCCTCCTTCGGGAAGGAGGGGTGCCTGAAAGGCGGGGTGGTAGGCAATAGAAAACACAAACTTTAATTTTTAACTTTAACTTTTAATTCATTATGGCAGTAATTTACAAAGCACGACAAGCAGTATTTGCAAACAAAGAGGGAAAGAAGTTGTATCACCCCATGGTGGTGCTTACAGGTAGCGTAAAGTTGGAACAAATTGCCAACGACTTGGCAGAGATGAGCTCGCTCTCGCCGGGTGATACCTACAACGTGGTGAAGAACCTTCCGGGCGTGATTCAACGCTACTTGGCAAACGGCAACTCGGTGTTCCTCGATGGACTCGGCTCGTTTGCGCCAACCTTGAAGAACAGCGGCAACGGTGTGGAAACGCCCGAAGAGGTGACCGCCAACGGTGCCCGATTGAAAATCACCTTCCGCCCCTCGGCCAAGAAGAACATCGACGGTACGGTATCTACCCGCGCCCTCTCCAATGGTTACTCGTTCGTCCGCATGGATGGCGTGATTGCCGATGGCAAGGATGAGAA
>JAEIGA010016117.1_pt1 | contig 11375 bp, 8 predicted proteins | sample 9270691 | NCBI WGS metagenome assembly JAEIGA01 (sample SAMN17057246, study PRJNA624740) | gut metagenome | biome: biome; isolation source: fecal sample | host: Bos grunniens | place: China: Xizang | collected 2019
AAAATGAATGTCGATGAAAGAGGCTCATTTACCGAAATATTGAAAACCATCTCTTAAACGAGAAGCGATAAAATCTGGGATCCATGTGCCTAACATGGAAGAGGTTAATCCTGGTGTATATGAAGATTCTGGTAAAGTCATAGATTGTTTATTGCGAATAAAATCAGCCATTCTCTGAGCCGGTGCTGTTTGTTTCATTTCCCCATTTTTCCAACATTCTTCTTCCAACAATTCTTGAAGATGCATCAAGGCTAACGGAGATTCAGGATTTATTTGATTCCAACTCGAATGTTGCTGTATAATCTCAGTATAATCTTCCGGACGAATCTCTACAACCATACCGGAATTTGCCCAACGAGATCCTCTATTAGAGGGAGACATCCCATTCACAACCAATTGACGAGGTCCACTTGCTGCGGGAACTACGAACCCTCCGGGACACATACAAAAAGAATAGACTCCACGTCCTCTAACTTGTGTAACAAAACTATATTCTGCAGCAGGCAAATATTGACCTCTTCCTTCCGGATTATGATATTGTATCTGATCTATCAATTTTTGTGGATGTTCTAGACGTACTCCTACCGCAATTCCTTTTGCCTCGATGGGAATAGCCTGCTCTGAAAGATAGCGATAAACATCACGAGCGGAATGTCCTGTTGCTAAAATAACAGGGCCATAAAAAGACTTTCCAACATTCGTTTCGACACCAATCACCTCTTCGTTACGAATAATCAAAGCATCCATACGAGTTTCAAAATGCACTTCTCCACCACTCTGAATGATTTGATTTCTCATATTCTCAATTACACGAGGGAGCTTGTCCGTTCCTATATGCGGATGAGCATCTGCTAAAATAGAAGTACTCGCTCCAAACTGACAAAATACTTGTAAAATCTTATCAACTGAACCACGTTTTTTACTACGAGTATATAACTTTCCATCCGAATAAGCTCCAGCTCCTCCTTCACCAAAACTATAATTGGATTCGCTATCCACCCGTTGTTCACGACTAATCAGAGCGATATCTCTTTTTCGATCACGTACATTTTTTCCTCGTTCAATCACAATCGGACGTAATCCCAATTCTATCAAACGTAATGCCGCAAACAGACCACCCGGTCCAGCTCCTACTACAACTACCGATTGGCAATCCGATACATCTTTATAGTCAATAGATGGATATTCCGGTTCTGTAGGTTCTTCATCAATAAAAACTCGTAATTTTATATTGATATATATCGTACGTTGACGAGCATCAATCGAACGCTTCAATACACGTACAGCTTGAATATGTGGAATCGAATAACCTGTTTCACGAGAAACAACTACTTTTAAAGCTTGTTCGTTAACCGTTTCTCTTGGTAATAAACGAAGTTGTAATTCTTGTATCATTACATTGAAATTCTTTAATACTTAAAGTAAGTAAAATGATTCTCACCCGAACAATTGTCTAAAGGCTTCCTCAACCTTACGTACTTGAATAACCTGTATCTTACATTTTGAGGCATCAAAGCCCTTCAAATTATTATGAGGGATGATTATGCGAGAGAATCCTAACTTTTCAGCTTCCATAATACGCTGTTCAATCCGATTAACCGGACGTATTTCTCCGGATAACCCAACCTCACCGCACATACAAATACCCGGTTCTATAGATATATCAAGACTGGAAGAAAGAACAGCACTGATAACAGCCAAATCAATCGCTGGATCATTTACTCGTAAACCTCCTGCTATATTAAAAAAGACATCTTTTTGGATTAGTTTAAAACCTGCACGTTTTTCTAACACTGCAAGAAGCATATTCATTCGTCTTAAATCAAAACCCGTAGCACTCCGTTGTGGAGTTCCATAAACAGCCGAACTTACTAAAGCTTGCGTTTCAATTAAAAATGGACGAATACCCTCCATTGCGGCAGCAATAGTCACACCACTTAGTCCTTCATGATTTTGAGTCAACAACAGTTCAGAAGGATTGCTCACTTCACGAAGTCCCTCTTGACGCATTTCATAAATACCCAACTCCGCTGTACTACCAAAACGGTTCTTGAGACTTCTCAAAATGCGATACATATAATGCTGATCACCCTCAAATTGTAATACCGTATCAACAATATGCTCTAACACTTTCGGTCCGGCGATACTTCCCTCTTTATTTATATGCCCAATTAACAAAACAGGAACTCCATTTTCTTTGGCATACTTCAAAATAGCGGCACTACATTCCCGAACCTGCGTAACACTTCCGGGTGAAGACTCTACCACCTCCGTATATATCGTTTGGATAGAATCTATTATCAATAAATCCGGTTGAACATTCTTGGCTTGTACAAAAATTTGTTCCAAATTGGTTTCGCAAAGGATTAGACAATTTGAATGAGTATGATTAAGTCTATCCGCACGTAACTTCAATTGTCGGCTACTTTCCTCTCCCGACACATAAAGCGTTTTTAAGTTATGTAGTCCCAATACCGTTTGTAAAACTAATGTCGATTTACCGATACCGGGTTCTCCACCAATTAAAACAAGCGAACCTTTAACTAATCCACCACCTAAAACTCGATTAAACTCCTGATCTCCTAAATCAAGTCTAGATTCCTCTTCTGCTGTAATATCTCGAAGCAAAACCGGATGCATCGTATGTGTATCAGACAAACCATATATCGCTCTTTTATTTGCCGGTTCTTTAGTCACAATCTCTTCCACATACGTATTCCATGAACCGCATGATGGACATTTTCCAATCCATTTTGGAGAATCAGCCCCACAATTAGAACAGACATATATTGTTTTCGCTTTTGCCATTATCTTTCCCTTTTATCCGAAAAAATCCAAGGTCAATTGTTTCTTTTCTGCTTCTAGTTTTCTGAGATAACGCTTACCTTGAGGAGTAAGTATTTCCATTTTATCGAAACGAGTACGAATAACGGTTATTACAGTATAAGAAATATTGACAACCTTACCTAATTCATTCATCTTCCGTTGTATTTCTAAAATACAATCAATACACATTCCGCTTTTAAAGACAATTTTTTCATCAAACATATCTTTCTTAAACTCATCGTCACTCATATAAAAATCAATTGTCTCCCCTCCTTTATTATAAATTCCTTTCCAACGGAATCGTGCATCACTCAATACCGGAGATATTATTTCAATCGTAGCTTTGTTATCTTTAATCGGAGATAATTCGTCCGAACGTAGTATATACTGTGTAAATTGTTCTCTCTTTACCTCCAATGAACCAGAACGACTACGATTCATACTATTCAACTCTCGTAACGTAAACTTTGTTACTTTGGGATATCCACGTACAACTTCATAAAAGTTGGATTTGTTTTTACAAATACGGGGCGAAGCACTCATTAATTTCACAAAATCCCGAGAGACAGTTATTCCCTGCTGCTTCTTTTTCAAATTCAAACGAAGAGAAGCAATCTCCTGTTGCAAATGTTCTTCATTTTCCATCGTAAAAAACATGACAGGAGCCCCTTCTACAGACAATGATGGACGCGTCCATATTTGCATAAACAAATTCAAAAGAATAGAAATTAGACGACTATTCTCTCCTGCGACTGACCATATTTCACGAAATCCTTCATCATATTGATAAGATTCACTGTATATTGTCATTTTTATATCCAACATATCAGCCAACGAACGAAGTAAAGTCAAAACCTCCTTCTCGGCACGATGCTTTATCATCGCATCCATATAGTTAGATTTATCATTAAAATAAAACCGCAGTTCAAGTTTGTTGTCAAATTTCATCATGGATAGTTGAATTTAAGATTATGCAGACAATTACGTTGTCTTTGGCTTACGATCAAAGAACGGATTCTTAGAAGCAGCACTTACAGGAATAGCCATCACACATTTACAACCATCCAATATTCCTAATCGTTGAGCTGCCAATCCAGCACTGAACATTACACGTGTATCTAAACGCCAATCAGCAGCAGTTGCACATGCTGAACCGATAGCAATTCCTAAATCGACTGAATTGATTGCACAAGGTACAGCAAATGGCTTACCTTCACAGGTTGGGAAACCACAATGTCCGCAATTCAATCCCTGTACCTGTTGGCGAGTGCCTAACAACAAAACTGCTTCTGCTTGAAGAATATTATCAGCATCTCTTAAAAAGAATTTCATTCCAGTCTCTTCCGAAACCTTAATCATCTCTTCAGACAAACGCTTAATATCTTCATCTGTCACCATTGCCAATTCTATAATATCAATACCTTTTCCTTTTGGTGCAGTTCGAGCAGCAATCATCATCTGACGTACTGCCTGTAACACTGATTCATGTCTTATTTCTCTTTCGTTTTGTATCATAATGCAATAAGTTTAATCAGAACAAAGATAATATAATACTTAGAGTTTCATGCCCACTAAACAAAAATTCCATCATCATGAAACAAAAATTCCCTGCTGATGTATTTCAAATCACATAAACAGGGAATCTCTATCAAATTAACTGTCTAAAAAAGAAATTAGCAACCACCGCCTAATGCACGGTAAAGCAATATTTTCTTTCTACAAACATCTGTCACAATCTCAATACGTTCCAATTCGCTATCCAAATAACGTTCATCTGCAGAAAGTACTTCCAAAAAACCGATATAATTCAATTTAAAAAGTTCAGTTGCATTCGTTACAGAACGACGATGAGCACCGGTTTCTATCTCCTTCAATCGAACACGTTCTTGCTGACTTAAACTTGCAGTATAAAGATTTAATACTTCTGTATAAGCATTCAACGCTGTTTCATGATATTGATATAAAGCTATTTTTTGAGCTGAACGAGCCTCATTCCACATTGCTTTAATCTTTCCTTGATTAAAGATTGGAGCAGTGATACCTGCCGCCAAATCATAAATCAAAGAAGCCGGAGCTGTGAACCATTTACCCAAATCAAAACTATTAAAACCTCCTCCTGCTCCTAAAATCAAAGAGGGATAAAAAGCTGCTTTAGCAGACATAACATCAGCTTTAGAAGCAAGTAATTCCAATTCAGCCGCACGTACATCCGGACGTAAAGTTAACAAATTTGCAGGAACACCTTCAGATAATGGGAATGGCACATCAATTACCTTATCAAACTTCACACGTTGAAGCTCACATGGGAAAACACCTAACAAACAAGTAATAGCATGTTCCTTCTCCTTAATCATTTGTTCGTTCTCCAACAACTTTCCTTCCAACAACAAAACACGTGCATGAAACTCGTCAACAGCTAACTGAGTCTCAGCTCCTTCCTTTTTCAATTGACGAGTTAATTCAAAAGAACGACGTGCACTGATAAGTGCTCCTCTTAAGACATCACGACATTTATCGTATCCAACCAACTCATAATAATTAATTGCTAATTCCGAAATCAAGATAGAACGTGCAAAACGAGCAGCTTCGGTAGATGCCATCCAACGAGCTGTTGCAGCCTGTTTCTGACGAGTTAATTTACCCCAAATATCGGCTTCCCATTGAAAATTCAATGTCAAACCAAAATCTTTATATGGATCTGGAATATGTTTATCTTTTGCCAAAGAAGGAGTATTGGTTTCTCTATTACCTACACCATCCATGGTATATTCCCCAAAACGATTAACCGAAGCACCAATATTTAAATTGATATCTGGTAAAAGTAACCCTTTTGCTCTTTGCAAATTTATACGGCTCATCGCCACACGTTCCATGCTCTGTTTGAATGAATAATTTTTCAATAAAGCAATTTCGACATACATCTGTAAAATACTATCTTGAAAAAATTCTTTCCACTCTAACGGTTTCACATAAAGAGTATCAGGAGCAAAGCTTTCAGATAAAGAAACAAGCTCACCATTTACATCAAGCTGAGGAGCCTTACAACCAGAAAATCCTATCGCAATCCAAAAACAGATTACACAACCAATAATCTTAATATTCATTTTCATATTCTTTATCCTCCGCTTTCTGCTTTTTTTCTTTAAAGTAAGTTTCTATTGATTCAAAAATCACATAAAGTCCCGGTACTAAGAAAATACCAACAAATGTACCAATCAACATACCACCTGCAGCAGCTGTACCAATTGAACGGTTACCTAATGCACCTGCACCGGTAGCAATCGTCAACGGAATCAAACCACAGATGAAAGCAAAAGAGGTCATCAAGATCGGACGTAAACGGCTTACAGACGCTTGGAGTGCTGCCCCCATAATACTAACTCCCTCTTTTCGACATTGATTAGCCACCTCTACAATCAAAATAGCATTCTTACCTAACAAACCAATTAACATCACAAGAGCAACCTGAGCATAAATATTGTTTTCCAATCCTGCTAAATATAACGTAAAGAAAGAACCAAACACACCGGCAGGCAGTGATATAATAATCGGAAGTGGCAAAAACAAACTTTCATATTGAGCTGCTAATACCAAATAAACGAATATCAAACAAATCGCAAAAATAACAGTAGACTGTCCACCAGACTCTTTTTCTTCACGAGCAACCCCCGACCATTCGATATCATAACCACGAGGCAACATTTCTGCTGCAATTTCCTCCACAGCAGTCAACGCTTCTCCCGAACTGATACCCGATGCAGGTTCTCCTGTTATCATCGCAGAAGTAAACAAATTATAACGTGTAATCTGACTCGGTCCATAAACACGCTCCATGGTCATAAAGTTAGAATAAGGAACCATATTTCCCTCTTTATTTTTTGCATACAAAGTAAAGAGGTCTTCCGGATTCATACGGTATTGTGGAGCAGCTTGTAACATCACTTTGTACATCTGACCAAAGCGAACGAAGTTTGAAGAATAGAAACTACCAATATAAGATTGTAAAGTTTCCATTGATTCATTCACATTGATACCTAACTTAGCTGCCTTTGCTAAATCAACACGTAATAAATATTGTGGGAAATTCGGATTAAATCCGGAAGTAACACCAGTCAATCGTGGATCCTCATTCAACATCTTTACAAATGAAGTCGCAACTCGATCCAAATCAGCAAAAGTACCGGCAGTCTTATCTAGTAATCGAAGTTCAAAACCACTTGCATTACCAAATCCCGGAACAGTTGGCGGTAAGAAGAACTGAATATCTGCATCCTTGATATGGGATACACGTTGCGTATATTCACGAACCAACTCATCAACTGTTTTTTCACGTTCATCCCATGGCTTCAAGTTTATCATACCCATACCGAAACTTGCACCTTCTGTTTCAGTCATCAAACTATAACCAGCCAAAGTTGAAATTGTTTCTACCTCTTCTAAAGGTAATATAGCAGCCTGAACTTTACTTAAGGCAGCTTCAGAACGTTCCAAAGTAGCCCCTGGAGGTGCATCCACATTCACATAAATCATACCTTGGTCTTCATTAGGAATAAAACCTGAAGGTAAAACAAACCCCATACCCCAAGTAGCCAAACAGAAAATAATCAAAGTAGCATAAGTAAAGAAACGTCTTCCTAAATAAGCTTGCAAATTGATCTTATAACGACGTTCCATCTCTTCATATTTTCTGTTGAAACCATCAAAGAAACGGGTCAATAAACTCTTCTTTTTCTTTTCATCATGCGATATTGGCTTTAACATCAAAGCACAAAGAGCCGGAGATAATGTCAAAGCATTCACACCCGAAATAACAATCGCAACAGCCAAAGTTAAAGAGAACTGGCGATAGAAAATACCTACAGTACCAGACATAAAACCTACCGGAACGAACACAGCCGACATCACTAATGTAATCGCAATAATCGCACCACCGATTTCTCTAATAGCAGCGACTGTCGCTTTATCAGGTGGCAACTTTTCATTATGCATCTTTACGTGTACCGCTTCCACAACCACAATCGCATTATCCACCACAATACCGATTGCTAACACCAAAGCGAACAACGTTAACATATTAATGGAGAATCCGAGCATCTGCATAAAGAAGAATGTACCAATAAGAGATACCGGAACTGCAATTGCCGGAATCAATGTAGAACGGAAATCCTGCAAGAAAAGATAAACAACGATAAACACCAACAAGAATGCTTCAAACAAGGTGTGAAGCACCACAGAAATAGATGCATCCAAGAAGCGAGAAACGTCATACGAAATATTATAATCCATACCAGGAGCAAAACTTGACTCCTTAATTTCTTCCATCTTATGCTTTATAGATTGGATAACTTCACGTGCATTTGATCCCGGACGTTGTTTAACCATAATAGATGCAGAAGGTCTACCATCTGTCATTGAAATCATGTTATAGTCTTGAGAATCAAATTCAACAGTCGCAACATCTTTCAAACGAAGAACAGAACCATCAGGCATTGCCTTTAATACAATTTCTCCATATTCTTCCGGTGTACTGAATTTACCACTATACTGCAATACATACTGCAACTGCTGCGGAATTTTATCTGAACTAATCCCCGTCTTACCCGGAGCAGCTTCTATATTTTGTGAACGAATAGCCTCTGTCACCTCTTGAGGAGACAAATTGTAAGCAGCTAAACGGTTTGGATTCAACCATACACGCATCGCATAATCACGGCTACCCATAATCTGTACCATACCTACTCCATCAATACGCTTCAACTCACGTAAGATGTTAATATCGGCAAAATTGTATACAAACTTTTCCGTATGAGCTGTATCTGTACTCATAATGTTCAAATACATCAACATACTGTTTACCTCTTTTTCTGTTACCACACCGGCACGAATTACCTCTTCCGGTAATTCATCAAGCACAGTGGTCACACGGTTTTGTACGTTCACTGATGCCACATCAGGATCTGTTCCAACTTTAAAATAAATAGTAGTCAAAGACAAACCATCATTTGTACAAACAGAAGTCATATAAGTCATTCCCGGAACACCATTGATCGCACGCTCCAATGGAGTTGCAACCGTTTTGGCCATAACGTCAGCATTAGCACCTGTATAACGAGCCGTAACAGTTACTGATGGCGGGACAATATCAGGGAATTGCGTAATTGGTAGAGACACTATAGCCAACAATCCCAAGAAAACAATGATAACGGATATTACGCCGGATAAAATCGGACGTCTGATAAATAATTCAAACATAACAACCTACTTATTTGTTTTCTACATTATCCGATATCTCTAACTGTTTACGCACTGTTTCAGCATCTACCATTTCAGGTGTTATCACCATACCATCGCTAACCTGTTGTACACCTTCATATACAATTAATGCACCATCAGGCAAATCTTTTGTAACATAATAAGCTCCGTGACGAGACAGAGGTTCAAAGCTTCGAGCACTTACTTTTCCCTCTTCATTAACAGTATATACATACGTAAAATCCTGAATTTCAAAAGTAGAACGTTGAGGCACTAAAATCACACCATCCATCTTTGTCAACATACGAATCTTACCAGAAACCCCATGACGCAATAAACGTTCCGGATTTGCAAATCGAGCACGGAAAGCGATAGAACCTGTACCACGTTCAAAGTCCCCTTCCACTGTTTCAACCGTTCCTTTATAAGGATAAATAGTCTGGTCAGACAATTCCAATTCCAAATTATTATATTCTGGCTGATCAGCTCCACTAAGCTGCGTTCTTTTATATTCAAGATATTCTTTTTCGTTGATCTTGTAATAAGCAAACATCTCAGATACGTCTGTTAAAGAGGTCAACAAACTGGTTGGAGTCACTAAACTACCAACCTTAAATGGAATACGGTCAACATATCCTTCAAAAGGAGAGGTAATTGTCGTATAAGAATAATTTGTTTCAGCACGTTGCAAACGAGACTTTGCTTGTTGTACTCTTAAACGAGCCACATCAGTCTCCGCCATTGCTTGTTCCAAACGAATAGGAGATATAATATCTTTTTCAACCAATCGTTTCACACGATCACTCTCCACTTCAGCCATTTTTAATTCAGCTTGCACCTGCTTATAATTGGCCTGTGCCTCTTTTACCTCTTCATACAATTCTGCTGAAGAAAGTTTAAATAACACTTGACCTTTATTTACATGTTCACCTTCATCAACCAATACTGACTCCACAAAACCTTCCACTTTTGGTTTTATTTCAACAAATTGAACAGCCTGCACATCTGCGACATACGATTGTGCTACTTCAATACTCGTACTAGTTAGTTTCATCACTAACGTCTTACTTTCACCCCCTGTTTTATTTTCTTGATTCTGATTACAAGATACCAAAAAACAAGTAATTAAAAACAAATAATTTAAAGACAATTTTTTTGTCATCACTTCGATTAAATTTATTTAGGTTATTTTTATAAACAAATAGAAAGTATAGTTATACTACACTTGATAAGAAAGGGAACATTTTGTTCCTATTTAAAAATCATTGAGATTTATCTTAAATACGAACAAAACCATATAAAACTTTGCGTTTTACATAGTTGATAAAAGATTGGAAGAATTGTACTTTGTTGTAGACTCAAAGCATGAATCAACTCATGTACATTTATAATTGTAACTCGATCTGCGACTAAATCTAATACAACTTGCTGTATATTAACCTGTTCTTGACGTACAGTACGCAAAGATGCATGATCATCAAAATCAAGCATATCAAGTTCTTCATTCTCGACTATTTCGATAGATGCATTCGGAAAACTCTCTAAAAAGAAATCACTTCCAACAGAATATACAGGCATAAAAACCAACATGATTATTAATATCACACGCTGGAAAAACGTTATATCATTATTATTTCCGTTAGAAAAAAACATCCCTACCTATATATACTCTTTGCAAAGATAAAGAAAAGTCGCATAAAGCCAAAAACACGAATCATTTATATTTAAATCTCCTTATCTAAATTAAAATGGAGACTTAACATTGTAATATCATCATTTTGCTCCTTTTCCCCTGCATGTTCACGTACATTTTGCAAAATAATCTCAATTAATTCTTTCACATTTTTATGCTTAGATTCTTTTATTAGGTTCAACAAACGATCTTCAGAGAACAACTCTAATGCTGTATTCTCAGCTTCTGTCACTCCATCGGTATATAAGAATAAAGTACTTCCGTTATCCAATAGAACTTCTTCACCCTCATAAGGAAAATCGGCAAACAATCCTAAAGCCAAATTAGGTTTGACATTCATATAAGAGACTTCTCCCCTCTTTGTCAATAACAACGGAGCATTATGACCAGCATTACAATAACGCAATTTACCTGAAGCCAAATCCAAGATCCCTAAAAAAGAGGTCACAAACATATTAGATTCATTCGTTTCAGCCACAGCATTATTCAAAGAACTGACGATAGCAGCTGGATCATCAAAATAAACCGTTTGTGTTCTAAACAACCGACATGTAACAGCCATTATCAACGAAGCAGGAACTCCTTTTCCTGAAACATCTCCTAT
>JAEIGA010016118.1_pt1 | contig 11375 bp, 9 predicted proteins | sample 9270691 | NCBI WGS metagenome assembly JAEIGA01 (sample SAMN17057246, study PRJNA624740) | gut metagenome | biome: biome; isolation source: fecal sample | host: Bos grunniens | place: China: Xizang | collected 2019
AAGTGTCTAAAATAAAATAATAAACTATTTATAGATAAAGAAATAAAATTATGAAAAAGAATAATTCAAATAATATTAAAATGATTCAAAAAATGTCTTCAAGGATTCCTAAATCTATTAATGAGGCAATTAATTTTAATGATAATGTTGCTTATGAAAATGAAGATATGGAAATGATGGATGAGCCAATGGAAGAACCTATTGAAGAGCCTATTGAATCTCCTGTTGAAGAACCACAGGATATGGGTGCTGATAAACTTTTAGCTGATATTCGTAAAATGTCAATAAATGGTCTAGCAAAATTGGCTGATAATCCAGATGACCCTAATTATGAAATGTTAAAGAAAATTTTCCTAATGCTTGATAAAGCAGTAACTGAAAAACAAGAACAGCGTGAAATAATGGCTAAAAATCCTAACGCTGGGCAAATGTAAATAAAAAAGAGAGGTTACTCCTCTCTTTTTTTATTCCATTCATATTTATAAAGTCCACAATCCCATATTTTATATAAACCTAAATTTTTAACCATTTCTTTTTCAGTCATATCTATTGGAAAGTTATATTTATTATGTAATGTTTTTTTACGTAAATTAAATTTATGTATTCTTTCTCGACTATTTGAATCTGAAATATATTTATAGTCAGGATTTAATTTTTCAACTAATTTAAATCCTATTTTAGTATATATATTATCCTCGGATAACGTCCATCTTCTATCAGCAAAAGATTTTACTTTATTTGGGTTATAATTTTTAATAAAATATTTAAATAGTTTACCACCAATTCCTTGACATACATATCTATTATCAGTTGCAAATCTATTTAAAACCCACTCGTCCTTTATACCTGTTTTATTAAAACACATTACACCAATCAATATTCCTTGATAATACGCACCTATCCTTGATGTACTATTAGTATAACCCTGAATATGATTGTTATTCAAAAATTCTTTTGCTACATTATTATCTATTTCTCTAATAATAGTTTTTCTACCCATTATTTTAGGGCATATACTTGGAATATTTAATATATGTTTAATTTTATTAAATACAATATATTTGTTATTAAGATATTCATCTTCAAAAATTTGAATTAATTTAATCCCCTTTTTATTACACTCCATCATTTTATCATAATGATACCATTTTCCTTTTCCTTGTTTTTCTGAATGCCAATATAATCCATTATATTCAATCCCTATTTTTAAAGAAGGTATAAAAATATCAATTTCTTTATTTTCTAATATAGTTCTATTATGTAATTCAACATTATCTTTACCTAAACAATCACATAACATAGTATATATATCCATTTCACCTAATGAAAAATTATTTCCACATGAAACGCAACCATGACCTTGTAAATGGTCATATGGATATTGCCAAAAAGACCCATGTTTTGGACAAATTATTTCTATTTTATCATGTGATGTAATATATTTAACATTACTATAATCATATTTATTACTATGTATTTCTTTTGCTTTCTCAATAAATATATCATTATTTAATCTCGATTTTAAACCCATTCTCCTTCTGCTACATTCTTTACATCCCTGTCCAATTAAGTGTTTAGATGGAGTTTGCCAAAATTCACCATGTTCTGAACAAATAATACATATTTTTTTATGCATTCCCTTATAAACTACTTTTGAATAATCATATTTATCACCATGTTTATCTTTAAACTTTTTAATTACATCCTCCGCTGATAAATTTTTTCCTGCACATTTAGGACACCCTTGACCTCCTAAATGCGCTGATGGTGTTTGTTCGAATTCACCATGTTCTGGACATATTATTATAATTTTATCCATGGCATTTTTATAATTTACCTTGGAATAATTATATTTATTACCGTGTACTTTTATAGCATTTTCTATAAATTTATTATTATCCCATCGTTTATTTCGTCCTCTATTAATATTAGCACATTTTGGACATTTATTTCCTCTTATATGTGCAGCTGGCTCCTGCCAAAACTCACCATGTTCTGGACATATTATACAAACCTTTGTTTGCGAATTTATATATTCCACTTTGTCATAATTATACCTAAAATTATGTTGTTTATTGGCTTTTTCTATAAATTTTTCAAGTTTAGTCATATTATGTTTTACTTATAAATAGTTATTCCCATACAAATATACATTTTTTTTTTATTTTTCCAAAATTTTAATAAAAAATAATTATGAACTATTTATATAAAAGAAATAATTAAAATAAAAACTAAAATGTTATAACTATGAGTGATTTACTTTTGAAGATGCCGAATACATACGAACCTTTAAGAAAAAACCGTTTCGTATTCCGATTTCCTGCTGACCTTGGTATTCAGGAATGGACTGTTGAATCAGGAAAGCGTCCTTCAATCAACCAAAATGCTACTGAAATTCAATTCTTGAATACATCAACATGGGTTCTTGGCCGTTATACTTGGCAAGAAATGCAAATAACATTCCGTGACCCTATTGGTCCTTCAACTTCTCAAGCCATTATGGAGTGGGTACGTCTTGGTACTGAATCAGTAACAGGAAGACAGGGTTATGCAGCTGGTTACAAACGTGATGTTGAACTTGAAATGCTCGACCCAACTGGTGCTGTTGTTCAGAAATGGTTACTTAAAGGATGTTTTTTAACAAATGTTGATTTCGGTGACCTTAATTATGGTCAAGATGAATTAGCAACAATTTCTGCAACTCTTCGTCCAGATTATTGTGTATTATGCTATTAAAAACTAAAAAGCACCCTTAAGGGTGCTTTTCTATTTTTATTCACTTACATTTCTATTTCTAATATAACATTCATTCATAGCTTCTAACCAATGACGAATTGGTTTATTATATATCGTTTCAATACCTTCATTATTTAACACTGACTTAAATGGTCTTTCAGCTGTATATCTACCTAACATAATTCGATAATCAAATGTCGATATTGGATTAATAATATTACTAGATAATGATTCACCTCCATCAAATCTGTTATACTCTATTTCTATTGATTTAGCAAAATCATACCAAGAACAACATCCTTCATTTGAAAAATGTAAAATACGTGACTTTGCTTTTTCTAAAGTATTATTTTCAATTATATAAATAATAAAATTAGCTAAATCCCTCGCATATGTAGGAGTACCTATCTGGTCGTTAACCACAAATGTTTTTTCACCATTTCTTATCCTATTATACATTGTCTTAAAAAAATTATGACAATACTCTGAATATAACCATGATGTTCTAAATATGTAAACATTATCGTAATTTTTGATATTGTTTTCACCTTCTAATTTACTTTTTCCATAATAAGATAATGGTCTGGTCCTATCATCATATAGATATGGTAAAGGTTTTTCTCCATTAAACACATAATCAGTAGAAATGTGAATTAATTTTGCATTATAATGTCTTGCACATTGTGTTAAAACTTTTGGACCTATTGCATTAACTAATTTAGCTGTTTCTTTATCTTCTTCAGCTTTTTCAACATTAGTGTAAGCAGCACAATTAATTATAACATCTGGTTCATATTTTTCAAATACTTCCCCCACATTGTCGACATTGGTAATATCTAATTCTTTTTTCGATAAGAAAATCCATTTATTATCGATAAGTTTATGAGAAGATTTAAAACAAGACGCTAATTGTCCTTCCCCACCAGTAACTAAAATAACCATATTAATCTATTTTTATACAAATATACAAATAAAAAATAAAACCTCCAAATTTATTTGAAGGTTTTTAAAAATTATTTTATCACAGTCCAAATTTCTATTAATCTATTAAATTCTTCATAAGGAATTGTTGTATAACCTTTCCTACAGAAACTTCTTCCCCAAGAATTTCTAATAATAAATCCCTCTTCATCGTACCCTACAATAGCGATTGCATGATAACCTTGAAGACTATCTCCGTAATTTTGTTGCCAAAATTTGCAGTTGTTATTAAAAACTGGTAATGCTCCAAAACAAGGACCGTTCATTATAAGTGCCATTTTTAACATCAATGGATTGGTAACTAAACCATAAGCATCTATTTTAAGTATACCATTATTTGACTTAACACCATTTTTATTAAGATACTTTAAAGCATCTTTATATGTCATACCTTCTCCATAATTGGTCCTACTTCTATAAATGTCATACAATTTGATGTTATTATCTTTATTAGAACCATCTTTGAGATTTTCTTTCCAATTTAAATAAGCTGAAACAGTGCATGGAACACATATTTGTGCTGACCCTTGATTTAATACAGGGCACATAATATCTTCATAAGAATAAGTCTCTGGTAAAGTTTGTGTTTCATTAACACCAAATATTATTTCACTACCATCCATTGTTGATGGAATACAACCTAATACTAAATCCTTCATAATTTAAAATATTATTTTTTTATTCTTTTCTCAATATGATATGGTTCGGTATTACCAGTAATCACATATGTTATTTCTCTATTATTTTGATATTCTTTAATATGAGTTCTTTTTACAAATATTTCATTTGTTTTATAATCTCTAAATGAATTTGTAAACCAAGTACCCAAAGCTGGTAAAGTGTCGGCCTTTATTAAAGAATCTACCTGATATTGTTTTGCATTGTTTATAACTAAATCATATTTTAGTGATAAACCGTAAACACCTGATGTGTTAGTTACCTTTTTTTGTGAGCAACAACTAACTATAATAAAAGCTATTAATGTAATTGTTAAAAAATTAATTAGTTTTTTCATAATGTTTTTTATTTTAATATAAATAGTCTTATTAACTACATTTAACAAAAAAGAGGTCATAAATATGACCTCCTTTGAATATTATTTAATTCTTATTAATCTTCGAAAGAAACACTTTCTGGATAAACAGTAAACGAAATACTGATATATTCCAAAGATTGTGTTGGTTTGATAAGTATCTTAGCTGGCAAAATATGCTGGTCTCTTGTTTCAGGTGTACATTCTGTAATCACTCTGTAATCAATAATACCTCTATTAGCTTTAACATCAGCCAAAATAGGTTCTACAATACCTCTAAATTGTTTTTCAAGTGTTTCATCATATTGTTCAAAAATAAGATGTTTAGCAGCGTCTGAAATCAATTTCTTAACACGAATCATAAGACGTCTTACGTTGATACGATTCAATGGACTTTCCGCTGAATAAGTAGTTTTATTACCCCAAATCTTAACACCATCTTGTGCAAAAGACTTAACAGGGTTGATTCCCACCTCATATAAAGCATCTTCATCTGCTAATGTTGTTTTGAATACTGCTTTAACACAATTTACATTACCTCTCTCTGTACCAGCAGGTGCAAACCAAGGATAAGACTTATTATCAGTTGCAGCCATATTTCTTACAATATCTTTTGTTACTGGAAGGTCTAAATAACGTCTATTAGTGTTATCATAATACATAACCCATGGGAAATATGTACAAGCATATGATGAATTAATATCAACACCTTCAAATTCATTACGAGCTTCATCAGCGTCTGCTAAATTTGGCGAAGCCATTACATAAAGAACATCACCACCACGACCATCTTCAGAATCTTCAACAACTTCAATAATTTCCTGAGTCAATAAAGCATTATCTAACCAGTTGATACCTGGGGTTGCCAAAATATTAATATCAACATCCTGAGGATTTGCAAATACTCTAACACCTGCAAGGTATGCATAATAATCAGATGTTATAGCTGTTGAAGGGAGATTTAAATTAGCATCAACATTATGTGTAAAAACAGATGATTTTGATGTTTCTGTTTCATAATCATAACCTACATCATATTTTGTTGCTTTAAAATCATTTGTATTAGTACGTTTTTCTCTATTTACATCCCAACCATCAAAACCTCCATAGAAACAAACTGTAAATTTACGTGTTTTAATATCTTTATATAATGTATTTTCAATGTAATTACCGCCAATTAATCTTGGAATATATACAGCATTAACTGTTTTTGTTGAACTTACAGTTTTAAAACTACAAGGACAGTTATCACCATTTAAAACAATAGTTGTAGCACTTTCCATTAAAGAATCCATATGGAAACCACTTGTATATACCCCTGATTCTTCATATTCCGTACCTTTATATGATAAAATATCTTTATCAATATTTGAAAGTCCGAAACATTGTCTTGAAGCTCTCTCTTCTGGATGATAATTTACATTATAGTTAATATCAACACCAGATAAAGCAGAAGGTAATGGATAACCCATAAAGCCCGCTGGGAATGCATTTCTTAAATCTTCAGATTCAGCCATTTCAACCAAAATATACTTTGATTTAGCCTCATAGCCACCATCATTGGTACCAATTTTATACGCAATATAATTAGCATCACCTTCAACTAAATTACATTTACGGAAAGTTTCAAGAATTATAGGATTTCTATCTGTATCATTAAAATCACGAACAACAACATCAAAAGTTGCGTTATAAACATCTATATTTTGAATAGTTACCTTTACTTGGAAATTAGCTGCATTACCATCAGAAATAGTATTAAATCTGAAAAGTTTTTTTACGTTGGCAGTTAAATTTTTATCAGCACCTTCTGAAATTAAAGCATCTGACACAATCCAAGGTGTTTGTGCATATCTATACCCTTCTTTATAATTATTCCAATTTGTTTCTGGGGTAATGTCTTCAGGTGTAGGTATAAATAATTCATCACCATTATATAGTGATTTTTCAAAAATAGCTTCAATGTAAATATCAGTAGTACCAGTATCAGGGCGATTACTTAAAACATTATAAATATAATCACTATCATTTGAATTTAGTGATACATAATATGTTTTAGTCAATGCACTATCTGCGGCATATGTTATTTTAATACCAAATTTACCAGCTTCAGTACTAGCGCTATCTGAATTACCTGTTTTTTCAACGCATTGAGAAGTGTATAATTTTGATTTATATTCAACTATTGTTACACTACTTATTACTTGATTTGCAGCATCTGAAGCATCGTTATCACAAAAATCAACTGAGCCTTCATATTTCATTTTACTTCTAAGTACAATGGCAGGTTTATCAACGTTTTTAATAACCCATGCAGCACCTGCATCATATCCTGAAAGACCCAATACACGTACAACGTTAAGTCTCTTAGATTCTTCAAGATAACTCTTAGCAATATAAGGAAGTTCATATTTAGGAGTACCATTCTTGAATTTAATAGGTGAAGTACCACCGAAATAATCTACAAATTCAGCCCAATTTGTAATTTCTACATTTTGAAATGCAGGACCATATAAAGTTTCACCAACAAGTGCTAAACTTGTTATGCCTAGACTTTTAACTGAGTATGTTACATCTCTTTCATTAGTGTAAATACCAGGTGAAACGTGTCCATTTCTTGCATCACTTATCATATTCTTATTATATTTTATTCTTTATTATTTTCTATATAAATATCTTAAATATTTCAAAAAACTATATATTTTTTTATTTTATTCTAAAATAATTGTTTTTGAAACTTCTTCTTCGTTTACTTTATATATTTCTCGGTAATCAAAACCTTCTATTATTATTTCTGAATCTTCGAAATTTTTATAACGTACTAATCCACTGAAACGTACCGTATCGTTTATTTTCAATTCAAAATTTTCATCTAAAACAACTTCTTTATCATTAACATATACATTTACATGTCTAATATTTTCCATTTTTATTGTTTTCGCATGAAAATATGTATCTATTGTAAATTGATATTTATTTGCACAAACATCAAAATGTACTTTTATATTTATCGGTACATATTCATATTCTTTTTCTTGTTCTTTACCTGGACATGATGGTAATTCCTCAATCTCGGTAAAAGTTTTTCTTCTATCATTTTCAAATCCTAAAAATTTTATATTAGGTTTTTCTTCAACCACAAAACTATCCTCTGGCATAATATAAGCCATTACTGTAATTGAGTAATTTTGAGCATAATAGGTACGATTATCAATATTATATTCCGATTCATCTGAAATATCATTTAATTTCATTGGAATGAAATGGTCATTTGGCCTTATGTAACAATTGATTGATTTGAATTTATCATTTATTAATATGTTAAACTTATTTAAAAGTTCATATTTATTTGTTACAATTCCAATAGTATAAACAAAATCGACAGCTATAGGTTGTTTAACTTTATAATCAATAAAATATTTTCGATTATTTTTGTCGCAAGCCTCAACTCGTTTCATTAACATATATCTTTCACCAGGAATATTTTTAGTATTACCTACAATAGTTCCAGGTTTAGGATTATTCTCACGTGTTACAGTTTTGAAATTTAATATTAGATTCTTTTTATCATCTACTTCATTCCATGATTGAAGGAATTCAGAAAATCTTTGATTTGAGAATAAAGCAAAGGTAGGTAATTCTTCACCTTCAAAGACAACATATAAATCTTCTTTAACCCATCTATTAAACTCTTTATCAATATCTTCATATTCCAATGGTTTAGGTAATGGGGTAGAGTCCTTGACAATTTCTTTAGCCAAGTTTCTTCTTCGTTCTGTACCATAAGCTGTATTTCTTAATTTTATTATATTTTTATATTTTCTACTCATTATCCATTAAATTCATTTGAATCTACGCTGGCGCATTCTATTTGACGAGCATAAGGAATTTTACCATACATAGTAAATTTATTTGCCATTGAACCTACACGTCCATCATTTGTTACTGTAAAATATTCTCTATGAGTTGAATCTATCTGTACACCAATATAATCACCTCTTGAAATGTCACAACCATATTCTTCTAATGTTGAATTTAAAACGCTAAATTTTAATTTTCCCGTTTGTACATAAACACCCTTTTGAATATTATTTCCATAAGATTTCAATTCTGCTTCATCAATTTCATAAATAACTGGTAGTTCAATTGGGGGTAAAAATCTTATAGCATCTTTTTGTGCTTCTTTATAGACGTCATTAACTTTTGTTTTACTTAAATCAACTCTATATAAAATTATAGTTTGATTAGCATCTTGTTCCAGATACTCTTTAGCAAATTCCAACTCTAAATCAAAATCTTCTACCCCAAAAAATTTTGTATTCCTCTTAATTGGAACCTTTTTATTTCCTGTGTTTTTATTAAACGTTAATGCCATATAAAATCTTTTCTATAAATAGTTTATTTTTTAGTAAAAATAAGTTTATTCTTTCGTACATGTACGTGTGTGCATGCGCACATGCGTATATAAAGAGTTATTATATATAATAATTAATATATATTAAATAATAATAAAAATTTATATAATAATTATTAATTAATATTTAAATAAAAATTATTAAATAATATTAATAATAACTATATATTTATTTGTTTTTTAGAAAAATTATTTGTATATTTGTAATAAAGAATTTATTATTTAATGTTTAACTCTATTAAAGCGAAAAATGAAGCACTTTTAAAATTAAAAGAATATAACGGAATTAATCCTCAAATATTACAATTCAAGAAAGAAGTTGTTCTTTTAAACAGAACTAACGTCTTGAATGATTTTGCTGTTGAATATATTTTAACAAATTATAATTTTACCCCAACTCCAATTAATAAAACTATCAAAATAGCAGATTGGTTTGGTGAAAAATTACAAAAAGATTATGAGATAGAGTTTTTACCAGAAAAACTCCGAATTTTTACGCTTATAGGTGAAACTAAAACAATGTTCCATGTGCTTATCAAATATCGTCAAAACATGGAACCTATGGAAATGTTTATTTCAAAAAAAGCAATTCTTGAAAATTTCTTAGTAGATGATTATCATAATGTTCAAGTTGATTTTAATCGTTATGATATGCTTTCTTCTTCAAAAGACCCTAATAGAAAAATCAAAGAACATCAAAAAGAGGCAGTTCAATTCTTGTTGTCAAGAAAAAAATGTGTTTTAGCGGATGATATGGGTGTGGGAAAATCTTTAGAATTATCAATTGCTTCAATTGAAGGAAATTTTGATTCAGTATTAATTATTTGCCCTGCATCCCTCAAAACTAATTGGAAAAAAGAATTAATGTGGTATACCCCTGAACGAGATATAACCATTATTGAAAGTCCAATTAGAATGACAAAGCCTGAATTGGAAAAATATTTAGGATATAAAGAAGGACGTTCAGGATTAACTGTAAAAGAGTTACAGGAAGAAGCTAAAGATAAAGGCAAATGGGAAGATAATAGATTCGTGATTGTTAATTTCGATATCCTTGAAGAATTTTATAAAATCCCAGCAACAAGAAGTAAAGAAAACTTACAAAAAGCGCTAGAAGAAAGCCCAATGCTTCAATATATTCTCAATAAAAAATCTTTAATTATTATTGATGAAGCACATAGATTATCGAATGATACCTCAATCAGATATAAAATTATTGATAATTTAATAAAACGAGGAAAACCAGATAGTGTTTATCTTGCAACTGGTACCCCTATTACTAATAATCCTCAAAATTTTTATTGTGTACTTAAATTAATCAACGACCCTATTACAGATGATTGGCAGTATTATATGGAGAGATATTGCGGGGCGATGAAAATTCCAGCTAAAGGAGAAAAAGAACGATGGACCAATTATTTTCTTCAAAGAGTTAATAAAAGTAGTTGGTATGATTTAACTTCAAAAGAAAAAGATGATTTAAAGGAATATATTAGCAAAAACGCCCGCAAAATAACAATAATGAAGGATGCAACAAATCTTGAAGAATTAAAATTGCGTGTTCAACATTTATATTTAAGAAGAACCAAAGAGGATATTGCAGAAGGATTACCTAATAAAACTATTCATGAAGTGTTTTATGATTTCAATTCTCAACAATTGTATGAATATAGTAAATTATGGGATGAATATGAAATAGCACAATTGGAAGTAGACCCAACTAAGGAAATTAATAAAGAGTTACTTGAGGGGGCTATATATCGAAAATATTGTTCAAATCAAATGGTACCAAATACTATTAGAATGACTGACGAATTTATTGCTCAAGGTAAAAAAGTTATTATTGCAACATGCTATGACGAAGAACTTGAAATGCTTAAAGAATACTTTGGGAAAAAATGCGTTGTTTATAATGGGAAAATGAATTCCAAACAAAAAGATGCTGCACAAAAAGCATTTATGGAAGACCCTAGTATAATGGTTTTTATAGGTAATATTCAAGCAGCATCAGTTGGGTTAACATTAATTGTTTCTCACACTTTAATATTCAACAATATGTCATTTGTACCAAGCGACTGTAGACAAATGGAAGATAGGGTATACCGAATAGGTCAAAAACATGATGTTGATATATATTATCAATTGTTTAAAGGAACTCAGTATGAAAAAATATGGGATATTATTCTAAAAAAAGAACTGATAATTAATACT
>JAEIGA010016119.1_pt1 | contig 11373 bp, 9 predicted proteins | sample 9270691 | NCBI WGS metagenome assembly JAEIGA01 (sample SAMN17057246, study PRJNA624740) | gut metagenome | biome: biome; isolation source: fecal sample | host: Bos grunniens | place: China: Xizang | collected 2019
ATGAAGAAAAACAAAAAGTTCAACAACTCCTACAAGAACTTAAAACTGTGAAAGCAACTAATGCACGCAGAATCAAGGAATTACAAAAAGAACTTGGCACTGTGCGTGGTGTGCTTAAATCTTATATTTACAAGGTAGATTCGCTAAACACAGTAAACGACAACCTTAAAATAGAAAATTACAAGGTTAAAAAACAAATTGCAGAAGCACAAGAAATAAAACGTCAACTAGAAGAAAAAACCAACGAACTTGACGCTAAAATAAACCTAGCATCAATTCTTGAAGCAGACGAAATTCAGATTAAAACCCTTAATAAAAAAGGTAAAGTAACAAAATCACTAAAAAGAATTACCAATATAGAAATCTGTTTTCAAGTATTAAGGAATATCACTGCAGAAAGAGGATATAAAACAGTATATATTCGCATTGCAGATGCAAATGGAGAAGTTCTTACCACAGAAACAAAGACCTTTGAATTTGAAGGTAAAGAGCTTATTTACTCTGCTAAAAAAGAAATAGAATACAATGGTGAAAACACCCCTGTTTGTATGTATTACAAGGTAACAAACCCACTACAAACTGGTTCATACTCTATTGCTATTTTTGCCGAAGGCAACTTAATTGGTACCACAGGTATAGTTTTAAAATAAAATGAGCAGTATATATGTGCATATTCCATTTTGTAAAAGAAGATGCACATATTGTAACTTCTTCTCTACCACCACTTTAGAAAAGCAAGATCAATATATAAATGCCTTGCTCAAAGAAATAGAACTTAGAAAAAACTATATCACAAATCCAAAAACCATTTACCTTGGTGGTGGCACTCCTTCTACCCTATCCCACGCACATTTAGATAAAATTTTTACTGCACTAGAAAAGAATTTTAATTTATCCAACGTAGAAGAAATTACTATAGAATGCAATCCAGACGACCTAAACAAAGACTATATAAGTGGACTTAAAAACCTACCTATCAATAGGTTGAGTATGGGTATTCAAACCTTCAACGAAGACGAAATAAAAATTTTAGGCAGACGCCACACTGCTACAGAAGCCATAAAAGCAGTAGAAAATGTATATAATAGTGGTATTGAAAACATTAGCATAGACCTAATGTATGCCTTGCCAAACCAAACTATGCACACCTGGCAAGAAAACCTAAACACAGCACTAAATCTGCCTATTTCTCATATTTCTGCATATCATTTAAGCTACGAAGAAGATACCCCACTCTACAAATTTAGAAATCTAGCTTTCGACGAAGAAAAAAGCCTAGAATTTTTTGAAGTATTAAGTGAAAAAACAGCAGAAAAAGGCTTTGAGCACTACGAAATTTCAAACTGGGCAAAAGACGGAAAATATTCCAAACACAACAGTGCCTACTGGAAAAACGAACCATATCTAGGCATTGGTGCAGGAGCACATTCATACAATCTAAAGGAAAGAAGATGGAATTTTTCTTCACTAAACGACTATATAAATGGTGTTTTAACCTGCGCCGAAAGTGTCGAAAATGCTAAAAATATAGACTACTCAGACTTTTCTGAAAACGAAATTCTTACCTCAGAAGACAAATACAACGACCTAATTATTACCCAACTGAGAACAAAATGGGGTCTTGATATGAGTCTTATCGAACCAAAATACCTAAAACACTTCTACACCGAATCAGAAAAGTTTGTAAAAGAAAACCATCTAAAAATTACAGACGAAAAAAGAGCCATCCTCACCCACTCTGGGATATTTATTTCGGACTATATTATGCGAGAATTAATGTTTGAAGTTGAATAAAAATTTTTAATTATCTTTGCAACGAGAATAAAGCTACATTTTTTATTATTAACCTTACATATTTTGTTCCCCATACAAGATATGTATTAAATGTATGTTTTATTTTTATGACAGAAACAGAAAAAATTCACCGCATTGCCATTAGTTTATTTAAAAAAATAAACTTTTGCCACATTCAAGAAATCTTCAATTACCTAGACTCAGTAGAAGACTTTTTTCATCTAGACAAGGCTATCCTTAGCGAAATTCCAAATGTAAATTCACCATTTTTAGAAGAGTATAAAACTCAAATACCTATTTGTCTAGAAAAAGCAAAACGAGAACTTGAATATATTGAAAAAAACAACATTCAAATTCATTTTTTCACAGATGAAACCTTTCCAAAACGCCTTTTAGACTGTCCAGACTGCCCAAAACTTATTTATAGTAAAGGTATAGCAGACTTCAATAAACACAAATATCTAGGCATAGTTGGTACCAGAAGAGCCACAGATTATGGTAAAAATACATGCTATAAAATAGTATCAGAACTTGCAAAATCACAACAAAATTTGTGTATCGTAAGCGGACTTGCATACGGCATCGACATTTGTGCTCACAGATCTGCACTAGAAAATAATATCCCCACCATAGGAGTAATAGCAGGTGGCTACGACTTTTTTTACCCTAAATCACATTATAATACTTCACTAGCAATGCAAAAAAATGGTGCAGTTGTTACAGAATTTACACACGAAATGCACCCAGAACCATTCAATTTTGTACAAAGAAATAGGATTATAGCTGGAATGAGCGATGGCGTACTTGTGGTAGAAAGTGCCGAAAAAGGAGGTAGTCTCATCACAGCAGAACTTGCTCACTCCTATAATAGAGATGTGATGGCAATGCCAGGCAGAACTATTGATACTTCATCTATTGGCTGCAACAGTTTAATAAAATACAACAAAGCATCGCTAGTAGAAAACGCCAAAGATATAGAAAGAGTAATGTGTTGGGAAAAATCAAGTACTCAAAGCATAGAACTCTTCCCTATCCTATCAGAAAAGGAATCTCTTGTAGTAGAGATAATTAAAGAAAAAGGCACAGCCCATGTTGATATCATTTCACAACTTTCGGGTATCAAAATATCAGAGCTCTCTGCAATATTACTAAATTTGGAATTCAGTAATGTTATAAGAAGTATTCCCGGCAATCAATATATGTTATATTAATATAATAACAATCGGATATAAAAAACAAAAGGTGTTCACTCTTGAACACCTACTTGCTAACCTTAAAATCAAATACTATGAAAAAATCACAATGCAAATGTAAAGGTATTTTTCTTACCAAACATATTATTACACAAATATTTAACTAAATTAAATTATTTTTTGGGTGGTATCGTTTGCATTATTACAAAGCTGTTACAAACTTGTTGAAAACTATAGAATAAATAATGAAAAATAAATTTGGATAATTCATTTTTGCGTTTGTATATATAGGAATTTCAGTTATCAAAATTTTAAATCATTTATTTTATATCAACTATTAAACATAAATATTTACAGAAAAATATCGTTTATAAGAAAAAAATTATCTACATTTGTAGTTATTAACAGTGTGTTGATAACTTCGTAATTATAAGATTATAAGAATATTAGACTGTTCATAACTTGTTAATATCGCTTAGCTTTATCTTAATAACTTAAAAAACAAATTTTTGAGTCATTTTTTACTAACATATTAACAATGCTTATTCTTCTTGATTTTTTATTATTTTATTTTTATGATTTTAAAAGAATAAAGTTATAGGAACTCAAAATTGTTGAAAACATGAATTACGTAGAGGAAATTAAAAAACTAAAGTCAGAAAAGAATGCTGTGATTATGGCGCACTATTATCAGTCTGCCGATATTCAAGACATAGCAGATTATATAGGTGATAGTTTGGCGCTAGCACAATGGGCTGCCAAAACAGATGCAGACATTATAGTAATGTGTGGTGTGCATTTTATGGGAGAAACAGCAAAAATTCTTTCACCAGATAAAAAAGTATTAGTTCCAGATATGAATGCAGGCTGCTCGCTTGCAGATAGCTGTCCTGCAGATGAGTTTGCAAAATTTGTAAAACAATATCCAGACCATACAGTAATATCTTATGTAAATACCACAGCTGCTGTGAAAGCACATACCGATGTGGTGGTAACATCTACAAATGCCAAAAAAATAGTAGATAGTTTCCCAATGGATGCAAAAATTATCTTTGGTCCAGACAAAAACTTAGGTGGTTATATCAATGCTGTTACAGGCAGAAATATGATACTTTGGAATGGATGCTGCCATGTGCATAGTCAATTCTCAATAGAAAAACTAAAAGAACTAAAAGCTGAATACCCAGAAGCAGAAGTACTTGCTCACCCAGAATGTAAAAAAGAACTACTAGATTTTGCAGACTTTATTGGATCAACAGCTGCTCTATTGTCATATTCAGGCAAATCTGAAAAAACACAATTTATAGTAGCTACAGAAAGCGGTATTCTACATCAAATGAAAAAAGATTACCCAGAAAAAACATTTCTACCAGTACCTCCAGAAACAGGCAACTGCGCATGCAACGAATGTAATTATATGCGTATGAATACCATGGAGAAACTATATAACTGTTTGAAAAACGAAACTCCAGAAATACAAGTAGATAAAGAAATAGCAGAAAAAGCGGTAAAACCTATCATAAAAATGCTAGAAATGAGTAAATAATTACCATTTCCAGTTGAGTAGAATATGAAAATCGGTCTTATTAGAACCAAGTATTTCATCATTTCCGCTACCAATTATATTTCTATCTACATAAAAGGTATTAGATACTTTAAAACAAAGCTGTAAGTTTTTAAATATTTTATAGTTGAAGTTGAAGAAGAATCTAATACCTTTTCCATTATATTGATTTGAAGAAAAAGCATAAAGTACATCATTTTCATAGCTATAAAGCCTATTTTCATACTCTAGGGAATTGAAAAACGCTATTCTAGCTATAAAATTTATCTTACTCCATTTCCATCCCAAATCTTGATAAAGTAAATACCCACTACTTCCCTTTTCATTCCCATATTTATAAAAATTATACATTACACCAGACTTAAAAACTGCTTCATTTATAAAATTTCCATTATAAATTACTGAAACAGAATGTTTATAAAAAGGAAGAGTTGGTCTTATATGCTCTTTTGAGTCTGTATCATCTTTTTCTTTACTATCAAACGAATATTTAATATTAAGCAAATGATTTTCCTTTATATTATAGGAAAACAATGTATTAATTTTATACCCAACAGAAGGTTTACTAATTAAATATTTTTCTTCCGTAAAAAATGCAATATCAGCACTATTATACCATTTCCATTTTTCATTTATATTCCAAAGAAAACTCCAAAGTCCACCTATTTCACCACTATTATTTTTCATAGAATAAGCATTGGCAAAACTACTGCTATACCCATTTCCATAATACCTTATCATAATATTAGACGAAAAATTATGTTCTGTACTAAAGTAAAAATTGTGTAGGGTAGCAATATTTCCTTTTTTATCTACTGCAATTTCCCCTGCCAAACCATAGTTTTTAATATGAAATCTATAATCAAGTCCAAAGTTTAAATTTGTAGAATCATATACAGCAGATAGCCCTATTTTACCAAATTTAAATCTATAATTTATATTACCGCCAGTAGCAAATTTATATCCAGAAAACTTCTTTTTTATTTCATTTTCTGTTCTATGATAGCCATTTGCACTATCTAAATAATTGTAAGAACCAAATAATGAGATATTTAACTTATTAAATTCCAAAGTTGTAGCAATACCTCTAAAATAGTTTGTCTCAGCGCAAGATGTATATTTACTTATTTTATCTGTTCGCTGGATAAACTGTTCCACGTTGCCAGCACTACCATAGAAAGCATTAGAATTAAAAACCAATCCCTGCCCAAAATTCAGTTTATAATCACCTATAATAATTGTTTTAAAATTCCACAGATTATTAATCATAAAATGGGCAGAATAAAAATCAAATCCTTGATTGTTTTTAAAATCAAAAGGTTCGCCCGCATCCTTTTCCATAGTAATACCTAGCGAAAGGTCTTTACCTGTAAGTTTATACTTTAAATATCCGCCCCAAGGCTTACCTAAATATTTATTTTCTCTGAAACCCTTTTTTCTTGAATAGTGAAATCTACCCTATTAATTAATTGATGATCAGCATTTTTAAAAGATTTTTTAAGAGAAAATTTTTCATCATCTATAGGTTTTACTTCCACAAATGGATAAAACATTTCTATTGTTTTTTCATCCCAACCATCTATTAAACTCAGCTCATAAATGGTAAGAAACTCTTTGTAATCAAATCTATATTCAAGCAAGTTTTCTATCTGTTTGGTACTCAAAAAACTAAATTCTTCAAGCTGCTGGCGAGTAGCAGTATTTAGATTTATTTTTTCAATAGATTTTTCATTCCAAAGATCTATGAGTTCCTCTCTTGAGGTTTCATCGTCAGATTCAAAAGCATAGTTTTCTAACCAAGAATTGAAGTCTTGACAATATATTTGCACACTTACAAATAGCAATATAAAAATAATTCCTCTTTTCATATTACCAATTATAAGATATTCCTACAGAAGAAGTTAACCCAAGTTTCAAATTGTATTGAGCACCTATATCCAAGTGAAATCCTTTTAAATTTATCCCCAATCCAAGGCAAGGAGAAATCTCTTTACTGGCATAAATTCCCACTCTCATACCCACTTGTTTCACAAAAAAATATTCAAGTCCTATGCTGGCAGTAAAATTTTCTTTTAAAGACATAGAAGCTTCTGCAGCCAAAAATAAAAGTTCAGAAAATTGATATTTAAGACCTAAATAAAATATAGTAGGCACCTCAAATTTAGATTCTTCTAAAGTAAATTTAGAAAAAGAAAGATTGTATATAGAAAAACCTAAACTAAGATTTTCAATAGGAAACACCATTATTCCCAGATTGAAACACGCCATACTATTCCAGATGCCAGTATAATACCAACCTAGATATTCAGCACCAATGCCCACAGAAATATAAGGTTTAAAAAAACGAGAAAAATTTACACCAACAGACATTTCACCATATTCGGTAAACCCGTGATGAGAAATATTTGTAGAAAATGATAGAGTAGGGTGAGAGTAAACAAAAGAAAGATTTTCTAGTCCAATTTCAGAGCAAAGAAATTTATTATGATAAAATGCACTTACGTAGCTTTTGCCACAAGAAATAGTGGCAGGGTTTACACTATTATAACTATTGTCTGATAAAACACAAGAAATATTACCAAGTGAAAGTGAAACAGGACCTACATATCTGCCGTATTGAAAGGCAAATAAAGAAGTAGTAAATAAAATAACTGTAGATAAAACTATAAATTTTTTCATCGTAAGGAAAAATTAATTAATAATGATGATGGTATGGCAAAAGTATATAAAATTTTCATTTTTACCATATTATTTTATAAATTTGTATTTGTGTGTATATGAAAAAGTATGTAATCATATCATATTTATTGTTTTTGAGTTTGGTGTGCGTGGCAGCTGTGCCTAACTATAGCGAAAAACTAGATGGATATTTACTAAACTCAGAAATTTATAGGGGAGATACTATTGGTAGTATTATTCTCCCTGAAGTACCTATTTATCCAGCACCAAAATTTAAAAACAAAAGACAAGAGAAATTTTATTGGAAAACGGTGCGCGACGTAAAAAAGGTATACCCTTATATGAAGTTTATAGGTACAGAATACAAACGTATAAATGCCATTTGCGATACAATTTCCGATCCGAAGGAGAAGAAAAAATACATGAAAATGTATGAAAAACAATTGCTAGATGAGTATAAACCAGTAATGAAGAAGTTTACACTTTCTCAAGGTAAAATGCTTATAAAACTTATAGATAGGGAGTTGGAAGAAACATCATACGAAATTATTAAGCAATTTAGGGGTGGTTTTGTGGCTTGGTGGTGGCAACTCTTTGCCAAAATGCTAGGCGCCGACCTAAAAGAAGACTACAATATCTCCGAAAGAGAAAAAGACCGCATCATCGAACGCGTCATCACCCTTTACGAAGCCGGCGTGTTGTAGAAATATTTTTTTATTCCTTATAAAAATCATATCTTTGTGGAAACTCTTGAGCTCAACAGGAGTTAGGTCTTGGTTACATTTTGTGAGTGTAAATTGTGTAGGGACATAGCACACTATGTCCTAAAACTAGAATTATTAATCTTAATTTTTAATCGTAATGAGTAAAAAATTAACATCGTCATGCAACGATGTGTTGCAGGTAAATCAAAATCCTTTAGAAAATATAGAAAATCTTATCCTTAACATCAGAGGTAAGCAGGTGATGCTCGACCGCGACTTGGCACGCCTATATGGTGTGGAAACAAGGGTATTGAATCAAGCAGTTAAACGTAATATTAAGCGCTTCCCAGAGGATTTTATGTTTCGGTTAACAAAGAATGAAGTGACAAACTTGAAATCACAATTTGTGATGTCAAGTTTGGAATATGCAGATAATGAGGTGGTTAGTATTGTACATGGTGGTAGTAGACACTTGTCTTTCGCTTTTACAGAGAGTGGAATTGCAATGTTAAGTTCTGTACTTAAGTCTGAGATAGCAATTAATGTTAATATTCAAATTATGCGTGCTTTTATTGCTATGCGTAATACGTTGCTTAATAACAATCAATTGTTTAATAGATTGGAAATAATAGAATCTAATCAATTAAATTTGATTGAGTGGAAGAATAGAGCAGAAGGTAAATTTGATGAAATATTTAATTCTATATCAAAATACGAACTACCCAAACAAAACATTTTCTTCGATGGTCAGTTGTTTGATGCGCATATGTTAATGAGTAAATTGATAGAATCGGCAGAAAAAAGAATTGTTTTAATTGATAACTATAATTGTGTGATTTTTTAATAAAAATTAAGGAATTTAAAAATATAATTGTTATTTTTGTGTTACACGTCCCGCTTTTTTTATATCTTACAACTAGGACTAAAAAGGACTTTGCTTTTAAATAAGTTAGTTTGTAACTTTGTAACATAAAACGATATTAATAATCTTAAAATAAATAAGACATGAAAATCAAACTTTTTCTCTCAATGCTTGCAATTTTCTTCGCAAGTCAGACTTTTGCAAATGAGGTAACACAGTGCGTTGCAGTATCGGCAGATGGTTATAAAACCTCGTATGTTTTAGCAGATATTCAACGCATAGAAATTAAGGCTACCGACTCTAAAGCTTCTATGACTATTCTGAACAAAGATGGAGTTTATTCATCTGAATATCAGAAAATTCTTTTTGCTGAATCTGCTACAGATATAGAAGAACTTGGTATTTCATCTGTTTTTGTGTTTCCAAACCCTGTTTCTAATACTTTGTATATTCAAGGTGTAGATGATAATGCGTTTTTAGAAGTTTACAATCTAACAGGTAAGTCTGTAATTAAAGAAAAAGGTACAGAATTGGATGTAACTTCCCTAAATCAAGGAACTTATATCCTACGCATCAATAACCAATACGTAAAATTCATTAAAAAATAATAGCTTATGAAAAAGTTTACTTTACTCATTAGTGCATGTATTGCAAGTGCATTTACACTTTTTGCACAAGACCAACTTATGGTGCATCAAAACAATGGAAATACCACTCCATTTATAGCATCTTCAGTAGATAGTATTACTATTGTATCTGCAAACAATAATGTAGAAAACAAAAATGAACATCAATATGTAGATATGGGGCTTTCTGTAATGTGGGCTACATGTAATATTGGTGCAAATTCTCCTGAAGAATTTGGCGATTATTTTGCATGGGGCGAAAAAGAAACCAAAGATGAATATACTCCTGAAAATTGGAAAGGTACAAGTAGTACCACATGGGAAATATCTAACGACCCAGCTAGAAATGCTTGGGGCGGTGATTGGCGTGTACCAACATTTTGGGAATTTATTGAGTTAATAAATAATTGTAAAACTCAAACTTGCGTTAAAACAGGAAAAGATGGATATGGTATATTAGGTACATTATTCATTAGCAAAATAAACGGCAATAAAATTTTCCTTCCTATGGCGGGACATAGTACTATAGATGAAAGTGATACAATGCCATATACATCTACAGGTGCAACTGGCTACTATAGAGCATCACAATATGGTCTTGGTATAATGTTATTCCCATGGAATGGCATTGATTTCATAGAAAATCAATTTCCTTTTTATGTGGGAGAATCTGTACGCCCAGTATTTGGAGAATCTACACAAACAGGAAATTTTGAAGATTACAATATAGATGAAGATTTGTATGCTCCAGAGGTTTTATGGATAGAGGGAGGCAGATCTAACATTGAATTAGAAGTCGGAGAAAGTACTCAACTATTTGCAACTTCTAGTAGCAATGTATCTTGGGAAATATTATCAGGAGAAGGAATTGTAGAAATTGAATATATAGATTATCCTAAAAATAAGAGTGTGCGCATTAACGCATTATCAGATGGAACTGCAGTAGTTCAAGCTACCGATGGCAGAACCAAAGCTGTAGTCGAAATTAACGTAATACCTCAAGAAACTTTGCCAAAAGTTATGGCTCCAGGTTCAGGTTTTGTTACTATTGCAATCTATGTTCCAGAAGAAACTTGCAATGGTGTTATATTAGTAGGTGCTGGTCTTGGTGAAGGTGGTACAAGCGACTGGGATCCTGGAGAAAAAAATAACCCTTTCACAGAATTAGAAGGTGAAGATCGTTGGTACACAATTACAGTTCCTTATTATGCAGACTTAGCTGTAAAAGCTGTTGCTATTAATTCAGAAGGCAAAGCTAATTGGAGTACACAATGGGGTATGAACGTAGAAGGAGAAGATGATAATGTTGTTATTCTTAGTGGTGAAGGATTGCTTGACAATTCAGAAAACTATGGTGAAATAAAACTAACTCAAGTTCTTGATGGTTCTGTTATTTATATTGGAATAAAAGAATGGAAGAGTATACCATGCGAACCACGTAATAAAGCAGGTGAAGCGACATTTACTCTTACAGCAGTAACTCCTCTTCCAGAAGGTGCTGTAGTAGGTATAGTTGGTAGCATAAGTGAAGTATTAAATTGGGACATTTATAATCCTGTTGTTATGACTCAAAATGGCAACACATATACAGCAACAGTTACTGTGGGTGACGCTTGCGAATACAAATACTTCGTATCATTAGATGGTGGTGCAACATGGGACTGGAGTATCGGTGAATATGGTAACAACCGTCAAATGCCTTTAGATTTAAATGCTGTTGACACTGTAGAAGAATGGGTTGGAATTTTTGCAGAAGAATTTCCAGAAGAATAATTTAATTATCATAAAAATCAAGAAGCTGACTAAAAACTGATGTGACCCCCAAAAGTTGGACGGTTAAACATTATTAAGAGGCAACTTTAGATTGGTATAAAGCTCGGTATTTTACCGGGCTTTTTCCATTTAGCCTCAACTTAATTCTATCATTATTATAATATCGTATATACTTCAC
>JAEIGA010016120.1_pt1 | contig 11373 bp, 16 predicted proteins | sample 9270691 | NCBI WGS metagenome assembly JAEIGA01 (sample SAMN17057246, study PRJNA624740) | gut metagenome | biome: biome; isolation source: fecal sample | host: Bos grunniens | place: China: Xizang | collected 2019
ATGTCATGTTTTGCCCTCCTTTCATTTAATATATAAAAAGCAATGCACGGCGGTGCGCAGTCTTCAAACCGCTGCCGCCTCCTGCTTTTTATCCTGGTTAATTATTAAAGGGGTGCTTTTCGCCTTTAGGATCTGCGCCACATGCTCCAAAATTTCAATATTTTGCCTCATGATCTCCGCCCGGCTTAGTTCATATATTTTAATAAGCTGCTCAATTTTAAGGCCGTTTATGTATTTATCTATTGCAAGGGCCCGCAACTCAATGGGCAAACTATCAAATAGTTTGCGGGTGCTCATTATTTCGGCTATATATTCTTTTTGGGCTTTTTCAACTCGGGCGGCCTGCTCTGAATAATCTATTATTGCATCTTCATAAGCTGCACGGGAAACAATAGGATCCCTGCGCCCGGTATAGCTATAATAATTCACTACACCCCCGTTTATGCGGGTTTTCAAAATATAAAGGGTGTATTTTTCCGCTTTCACTTTCTGCGAATAATCACGCAAACGCATAAGCCAATTTTTAGCATTGTATTGTTCGTCAGTCATAAGCGCCCGCCCCCTTGTTTAATCATTGCAAATTGATGTATATTTTTAATATGTGTTAACGCTCTTATTGCTCATGCGCGTTAATGCTCTGCTAATTAGCCGCCCCTTGCTCGGGGGCGGCTGCTCTTTTATAGGGGGTTAAAAAATGGAAATTGTCATAATTTAATTGCCTTGTTACCAAATGCGGCTGCGCATGCCTAAATTGTTATCATTGCACCCATTGCCCCGCCTGCGGTTGCATTCCTTATGCGATGCCGCAATGTTTACTAAGTCCAGTTCTTTGCTTGGATCCTTAGCAAATGGGATAATATGATCCGGCTCCCATGCGAGCGGCGCACTTGATGCGGGTATAGAATAATCAATACGCCCGCCGCATATATGACAGGGTGCGCGGTTTTTCCTGTCCCTGTCCCATGCTAATTTTCTAATGCGCTGCCATTTTCTTGTGTTTTTACTTCTTTGCATCGCTTAACCTCCGAACATGCGCGGCGGCCCTATGTCTTTAGGACCGGCCCGCCTGCGCGGTGGGTGTCTGCTCCTGGGCTTTCTTCTGCCAATAATTATCCTGGTATTGCTTTACCTTTTCGGGGTTAGCCTGTGCCCATGCTCTTTTATATGCTCTTCTTGCCTCTTTTGCTGCGTCTGTCATTGTGTGTTTACCTCCTGCCGTTTGGGTAAATGGTAAATTGCACATGCCTGCTTTCGTTAAACTGCTTTTGCATCTTCTTACAAACGCGCTGCTCATACTGTTCAACGATCTGCAAAAGCTCTTTTGCAAGCTCCTGGCAATGCGCATTTTCTTTGATAGCCTTGCGCGGTGCTCCTGCCCGCTTGTATTTTATGCCCTGCATTAAATATTTAGCCTGCAAACGCAATGCAAGGCTTTTTAATTCGCCCGTTAAGGTGTAAAGCTCGCCCGCGTTTGTGCTCGTTATTGTTCTGCTCATGCGGTTGCCTCCTGCTTGTTACGATGTAAAGCGGCAAAAAGGCCCGCCTTTTCGGGGTTTGAAAATGTGTTTACTGTGCGTTTGTCCGCTTTCACTTCCTTAATTAAGGTGATGCGGTCAAAAAAGCCCTGGCAAAAGATGCCGAAAAAACCGAACGGGTCATTATATCGGCTCTTCAGACTGTGCCACAAATGCCCGCCTAATTTGCGGTTATGGTGTGCGGCCTGTGCCTGGTTGAGAACTTCCTGCAAACTGTCCGCGTTTGCGGTGTATTCGTTCATAAGCTGCATAAGCTCATTAAACTTTTCAACGATCACGGGGGCGCATTCGTTTAACACTCTTTCATTTTCCGCATTAATAGCGCTTTCGATTTCCTTGTATTCTTCGGCGCTTAATAATGGGGTTGTGCGTTCAGTCTGTGCGCGTTTGTCCAGGAATTTAATATAATTTTCCTGTTCATGGATCTGCTCGCCGCACTTCTTATAAGCTCCGGGGTTTTCTGCGCTCTCCTGCTCTGCCTGCAGCTGCTCAATTTTATTTTCAGCGGCTGCCTTTTCGCTTGCGCATTCTTTGAGGGTCTTAGCTCTGGCCTGCTTTTTTTCTTCGATCTTAGCGGCCAATTTTGCGCTAATGTTTTCTTTTGTTGTCGATGCTTTCATGTTTCTGCCTCCTAAAATTTGTTTTTTATACTTCTTAAATTTTAAAAACTTTTTGAACTTTTTAAACTTCGCACTTTTGTTAAACTACTTATGCAAATTATACCAAACAAGGAAAAGAAAAAGAACATATTTTTGCACAAAATTTCAATGATTTTATAAAATTTAGTCCTTTAAAACGGACACGAAAATATAAAAATACATTGTTTGCAAGGGGTTGCGGTTTTCGGCTTTTTCCTATTCGTCAAAATAAATGTTATGCCGTATATTTTCGGGGGTGTTTTGGGGTGTTTTGGGGTGGGTTTGATGATCTCGGGCGGGTGTTTGGTTTTTTCTTATGTCTTAATGCCAATGTGCGCCCATTTATGCCCGAATTCGCCCCGCTTTGCCCCCTGTTTGCCTTTTCTGCGCTCGGGGGCGCTCGTTTTATTACTCTTGCCCCCTCGCGTTTCTGGGTGCGTTTCTGTGCGTTGTGGGGTGTTCTCGGGTTTTCTAATTTGTGCCGTTGGCCTCATGGATCTGCAGCGGGTGTTTTTTCTTGCGGTCTGTCCGTCAAACTGTATGAGTATTTTTTAACCTCGGAACGGACAAACAAGCATCGTTTTTGTATATACAAAAACATAATATAGGGGGTTGCCCCCTTGCCCCTGCCTCTTATCTTCTGGCGTATGGATCCGGGCGGCGCTTTGCCGTTTTTGCGGTGGCTTGCTCATGATGTTGCCCGCCTCTGGCGGTCTGCTCTCGGGGTGTTAGGGGTTGCCCCTTAAAGCATCGGCGCATTTGTATATACTATTTGCCCTGCTTGCTCTCAACCTCGGAAAATATACAAAACTTGCGCCGCTTGCGGTTGTGTGCGCACAAACGCGTTGCTTGCTATTCCATTCTGAAGTAAAACGCCCCGCAAAATATGTAAACTCTGAACGATGCCGCAAGGATCCGCACGGGGTTATATTTCAATGCTGCGCTCTACTGTGCCGCCGCTTATTGTGAACTCTTCCGGGTATTGCTTAAACTGTTTTATTAACGCTGCACGGGTGAAATTTGCGCCGCCCTGGTGCTTTGTCATATCGTCAAACGATGCCCGCCCGTTTACCTGGCATTTATCAAAAAGAGCATTGAGCCTTTCAAGGTCTGCCGCCTTTTTCTGCGCCTGGGCTTTTGCTCCTGTTTTGGGTGCTTGCGGTTCTGTCTTTCTTTCAATAGGGCCGTTAGGATCCTCATGAAAGAAATTAAACATCGGGTAATAATAATATTTGATTGTGTCCCCGCTTTTGCCTTGCCTGTTTTTAAGTATGACTAACTCAACCTCTCGGGGGTTTTTGGCTTTTGCCTCATTAACATTAAAATTATCTTGTTCAACTCCTGCGAGCTGCAAGGCTAATAAAACGCTGCTTGTATATTCTACGCTGCCGCTTTCTTTGAAACTTTCAAACCTTGCCCGCGTTTCATAACTATTGCGGTTAAATGATGAAATTGCTATTATTGCCAATTTTTCATCACGGCTCAATTTTTTCAAAGCGGTTAAATTTGCATCGGTCTTAACTTTATCATTGGAATTAATGCGGGGGTCTTCGTTCTTTATGAGCTGCAAATAGTCAATAATAACAACGGGTTTATTGCCCGTGTTTTCGATATGAGCTTTCACAATACTTGCGATATCGTTTACGCTCATTTCGCCTATGCTCTCATAAATATATAAATGTTGGCCCGCTTTCGCTGCATACACGCTTTTGCATTTATTTATTAGCTCTATTTCTTCAGGTGTATAAAATTGGTACCTGCTCCCGTCTGTTATGCCTCTTTCAGTCTTGCACCACTCGTATTTTATTGTGTCGCGGTGTCCTAAGAAGTATGCAAAAGTCAATTTTGATATTGAGCGGGCCATGAATTCAAATTTACTCATTTCAAAGCTAAATATAATTACATCATGCCCGGCGGTGGCTATATTGTCGGCAATGTTGCCACAAAATGCCGTTTTACCTAATGATGATATTGCGCCGATTGTGTAAAGGCCCTCATATAACCCGCCGTCTAAAACTTGGTCCAGGATCTTAAACCCTGTTTTAATTGCGGGGGTGTTTGCATTTGAGTGTATAATATTGTCGAATTCTGCAATGTTACCGCCTACACTAAAATTCTTGCGGTATTGCTCAACTAATGCGGCCCGTGTTTCTTCTGGGCCTGCGCATGTGATTGCCTTGTATGATCTGGCGGCGCTCTGCTTAAAAACTGTTAACCCTGTGTTTGTAAGGATCTTAAAAACATTTGCCGCCTTTAATTTCGCTTTTTGGTCTTTCTCATTGTATAGGATAATAACCGGGCTTGCTTTCTTTAAGCCCTCGGGGTTGAACTGATGCGCAAAAAAATCAGATGCGCCCGCCCTCTTTAATTCGCCGTTTAACTCGTTGTTAATGGTGTCAAGGTCAAAAACTGCAGCTGCGCCCTCTCTGCATAACGCTGCGCGGCCCTCGTGGTTTATGTCTGTTATATAAAGGGGCTTGCGCTCGTTATGTGTTAGGGCGGTATATAATGCGGTTGTGCCCGGCTGCTCCTGGGCGGTGTTCTTATCGTTCATGCGGTTGCCTCCTAAAGCTCTGCATTTTTTCATTTGTTTTCATTTTGCGGTGCAATTCTTGTTTTTATACCGAATTGCCCCGCGTTTATTTTGCTTGCATCGGTCTGTTGTACTGTTTTTGGTGGGTTTTATACCACCCCTCTATTTTTCCGTTTTATTTTTATTCCCTTGCGGGCGGAACTGGGACCGCTCCGACTAACTTTTAAGACTGTATAGCATACCCCTTGGGGGTGGGTCTTAGTCATAGGTTAGCGGGTGCGCCTCTGCGGCCTCTTGCGCCTCTGTGCTTGTTGCCTGCAAGGTCTTGCGGTCTATGAGCTCGCGCATGTATGCCGCCGTGTTAGATGCCAAAACTCGCAATGTCATTATTTCCCTATATGATGCGCCCATGATTGCCGCTCGGGTTCTGGGCTCATGGTTCAATAATGATTTAAGCATCTCATTAAATCCGCTAAAACTCGCAATGTAAAAATCAATATTGTTATTTGTTTCGGGTTCAATGATATAATCGCCGCTCTTGGTCTGTTTCATTTGCTCATGCTCCTTTTATGCGTTGCGGTATAGCCTGCAAACTATACCGCCTCGGTTAATCGTTCTTTAAGTGTCCGCAAGTCCTGCAAGGCGCTGCGCAATGATGCTTTCATCAAAGCCAATATCGTGCAAAAGCTCCGCACGCTCTGCGATTATTTCAAGGCCTACATAATAGGTTTCATAATCTTTTGAGCTTGCGTTTAACAAGGCTGCTTTTATTTGTTCTTCTGAATGATCGATGATATGCAAGCATCTAACCGCGTTTGCAATATGCTTAATATAAAACTGTAAGTGGTTAGGGTTTGCGCTCGGGTCTTGGATCTGTTTCGGCTGCGCCTGTGGCTTGGTGTTCTTTTTGGGTGTGCTCATTGTTTTACCTCCATAAATGGTTTATTATGGAGAAAGAATAAAACAGGGGTTGGCATGTTTCTGTTTTACATTGGGCGCATGAATTGCAGTTCATGCGCTTTTTCTTTCTCACAAGCTCATAATAATGCTCATGTTGGGCAAAGAAAATCCCCTATTATTTTTGCAAGGTCTATTTTCTGTGGTTTTCTCATGGATCTGCAGCGAGTTTTTTCTGTAACAAAATGCAAATGCAAATTGCAAATAATTGCATTTGCATTTTTGTATATAAGAATATCTTAATATTCTTATGAATATTAAGAATATTAAGGGTTTTGCAAGTCCGCAAACGCAATAAAATAAGGCATCTTCGAGAGCCTCGGGCAAAAGTCCCCCCCTATTTAGACAAAACTCCCCCCCTATTTAATTGCAAAATTGCCGTTTTGGGCAAAAGTCCCCCCCTATTTATTTTGCAATCTTTTGCAATTTTTCGGGCTTAAATAGGGGGTAAGTTTTGCCCGGTTAATGTCCTTTTTGAGATTATTTTTTGTCTTTTGGTGTCTTCTTAGCCTTTTTTGTTTTCTCAATTTGTTTTGTTTTGCTTTCAATTAGATGCTCATATTGTGGCTCATTATTAAAAACAAGCTCCAAAACAAGTTTTGAAAAGAATTCATAATCATTTTCAAGGCGGGTGTGCTCTTCTTTGCTCAATGATCTGCCGCCCTCATGAGTAAAATTGAATTCTTTAATAATTCCAGTATCAACCAAATATTTAAGCTCGTTTATAAATGGTTTAATTATGCGTTTGGCGGCCTCTGAGCGCTTTCTAATATAATGTTTTTTCTCGTATTGTTCCTGCTCTTCTGGATATAAACGCAAGTTTGCGCAATAGTTCAAAACATTTTTTACAGACAATCGGCGGGCGGTGGGCTTTCCCGCGTTCTTTCTTAGATGCGAGCTAAAAACGCGCGCAATAATATAGGCCGTTCCGTGGTTGTCCGGTATTAATAAAATTTGAGGGTCTATAAGCTCAATTTGGCGGCCTGCGTTCTTCATTTCCATTAAATGCTTATAAACTTTAGTAGTCCAAACCAAATATATACAATTTCCGCCCCGCCCTTTTTTCTGTGCTACATAGCACTCCTGCACATAATTAAAACCACCGTATATTGATGCGTTTTTACAACTGGCATCAATGCGAACTGTATAACTTAAAACATTATCACATGCCCCGCGGGCTTTCTCGTTTGCGTTTTTATGATCGTTTAAACCACGAATGCGCATAAATTCGCTAATGGGTATTTCTAATTCTTGTTGGCCTGTTGCTAATGTTAATGCCTGTGCCTGCAATAACAATTTGTCGGTGTTAGGATCTCCAACTGTTATTAAACCTTGCCCCGCTAATGGGTTAAATTTCTCAAAAGCGATTTTAACCCCTTTTAAATTGGTTAAGTATTCATAAATATTAATTTGCTCGCCTGTTTCGCTTAATTTAAATGTTTGCTCGGGCTTTTTTCTTGCGTTTCCCCCTATGCAAATTAGTGCATTCATTTCCGGGCTATTAACTATCGGGATATATACCTCACCGCTTTTTGCGGTGCTTTCTTCGTTCGTTTGTTTTTTTAGTTCGTTATAAACCTCGCAAACTGCTTGTATAATATCGAACTCGCTTTGGCTCAAATATAAATATAAGTCAGACAGGCCCAAAGCTCTGCGCATTTCGGCCGTGTTAGATGCTGCAAAAAATGCGGGGTTTGTTTCTGGGTCAATGGTACTTTCGGGGAATTGCTCGGGGGTGCTTGTTTTTATAGAATAGCGCTCAAATGGTTTAAGCCCATATTTGCCAAACATTTTAACTTCACAAAGGGAAGCACTCCAATATAATTGGGTGTGCATTTTATCTTCGAGTTTTTGTATTTTCTTTAAAGGCACACGCTTGCGCCCGAATGCGGCGGCATAGTCTGCAAGCGCCTGCGCCTGCAGCTCTTCATTATAATTTTCTTGCGGTATGTTCCTATATTTTGCGGCTACTTCTAAAATAGCATCCCGGGCCTTGTAAAGTAGTTTTATTTCGTCTTCTGAAAGTAAAAAAGCATCGGGGCATTTTTCCCGCTTTTCTAATGCATCTATTAATAATGCTTTCGGGCGGTCTTTTATAATGCCCTCGCTTGTAAATTTATACTTTTCATTGTTTTCAAAATTGCTCATGCTCTGCCCTCCTGGGATATTTTTTCTTTTTTTGCTCATGCTATACCCTCCGAACATGCGCGGCGGGCCTCTGTCTTGGGGACCGGCCCGCCCGCGCGGTGGGTGTCGTTGTACCTCCGAACGGGCGGCGCTTTACTTCATGCGCTCAATTAATGCGCGTGCCTCTTCGAATATTTCGGGGTGCGCCTGCCTGTGCTCTGCGATGATCTCATTACAAAATGCCGTCATGGTTTGGCCTTTTATTTTGCTCATGATCTGCAAATAGTTGAAATTATCCGTAGTGAATGCCATGTTTATGCGGTCCATTTTTGCGCCTTTTGCGCCTCTTGTGCGGCCCTCTGCCTTGCGCTGCGCCTTTTCCTCTTCACTAACAACCGGGTGCGCCTTGCTCCCCGCCGCGTGCTGCATTTCCTTTTTTGCCTGGTCTAATTCGCTAAATAATTTGTTTTTACCCATTGTTTAACCCTCCGATTATTTGAACAGTTTATTATAAATTGCTTTGTATTCCTGTGCGGGCTTGCATTTCGGTGCATACTCAAATATGTTGCGGTGTAATGCGTTGGCCTCCAGATATGAAACACTCCGGGACACTTCGCCCAAATATGGACACTTCAATTTTTTGCTCTGCTCTTGGATCTGCTCCCGCATATATTTGCATATGTTCGGGCGCTTGTCATATAAAGTTATAATGCACCCCAAAACTTTTAACTTTTTGTTTGTTTCGTTCTTTATGTCCTGGGCTATTTCTAAAATATATGCCTGCCCCTGCATGCTGCCATTGTCCGCTTGCATCGCAATTATTAAACCGGTTGCCGTGTTTAATGCCTCATAAGTCAAACCGCAAAAATATGGGGGTGTGTCAATAAAGATAAAATCATAGGCTTTTTTAATGGGCTCTAATGCATTTTTTAACTTATATGCGATGAACTTATAAGCGGTTAGCCCCGGGGCTCCTGCTATAACATCAATATTTTGCTTGGTGCTTTGTATGGTCTTCTCAACCGCTGCGCCTTTTAAAAGGTCATAAGCTCCGGGGGCGGTTCGGTCTGCGCCTAACATATTTGTTAAGGTTGCTTGCGGGTCAAGGTCAACACATAACACCTTTTTACCCTCTGCAGCTGCACATTGTGCAAATGTTGCAATCGTTGCCGTTTTACCTGTGCCGCCTTTAATTACCGCACATGTTATAATTTGCATTTTTAAACCTCCTAAACTTCTTGTGCATTTCGCGTTTATCGTTCATGTGGATACATAATAACTGTGTTCGTATAATCTATGTCGTTAAGCATCGGGGCATAAAAATGCGCCTCAATGTAAATATCGCCCGTTAGCTTTTCGGCCTGCTTGTATCGTGCTAATACATGCCCCTCGCCTGCTGCTAAGTCCGCATTATTATATTGTGTATCCTCTTCGCAAATTTCCCCATAATCGCCCGCCCAAAAACGATTTAAACAACCGACAATATAAAGGGCGGTTTTAGGATCCTTGCAAGCCTCTGCAATGCTGCGCGTTTGCAATGTTGGTATTTTCTTTAGGTCTTCAAGTGTCATTGTTTAACCTCCTAAACTATTTATGCATGCGCCTTTAATGTTCAATTACTTGCTTTAAATTGCCGTTTGGCTCAAGCTCTCGGGTGTATATCTTCGTTGCGCCTGTGCTTGCATCTATTACGGCGGTGCGGGTGTTTGGGCTATACCATGAGCATTCTAAACAATATGCGCTTTCATGGTTTGCCGCCTCGCGTTCGGTCCATTTGCACCCCTCGGGGGCTATTATGTATTTATTCATCGTCTGCGCCTCCTGTCCACTCCTGGGAGGGTTCGCCGTAATGATCTACAAGCCAATTAAAGGAAACAACGGGGCGCTTTTCGCCTCTCATTTCGAATTCTAATAAGGTGCCGTGAATAAGTCCGGGATAATATAAACTATCATTGTCTAAAATACCCGCGTATTTTGTGCCGCTTTCGTCTTCGTCATAAGCCTTTTTTACTTCGGGTGTTACCAAACAAAAACAACCCTCGCCGCCTCCAAATTTCTCATTTTCTGCGCTTGCGGGTAAATTGATTTTTATATACTCGGTGTATTTTGCCTGCTCTTCGGGTGTCAATTCTTCGATTTTCATACTTTTTAAACCTCCTAAACTACTTATACTTTCAAAACTTCACATGTCGAACGGGTCATACAAACAAATTTCGTTTTGCGGGTTGCCGTTCTGGTCCATTGTATATCGGTATAATGTGGCCTCGTAGTTTGCCGCAATGCTCTTAATTTCCTTTTCACATAAGGGGCGCTCTTCGCCTTTAAGGATCTGCGCAAGCTCCTGGGCGGTCAAATATCGATCTGATAAAACCCCGTCAAGACAATCAAAGAAATAATAATATGTTGTGTGCTCCTGGGCGGCTTGCTCCTGCTCCTGCTCTGCTAAGAGCTCATAATACTTTTTTACGAATAGCTTTTTGTTTTCGGGCGTTAGTTGCTCATACATTGCCCTTAATTCTTCGGTTCTTGGATCTGCAGCGGGCCTAAAGAAATAAAAGCCAATTTCTTCGGGTGGAATTCTAAGCGCCTGGGCCGCCTTTTCGATGTGCTTGGCGCTTAAATCTCCGGCGCTTAACTCCTGGCTAAACTCTTCGGGGTTAAGGTCTGCAGCTGCGCAAAATGCTGCGATGCTCTCATGCTCCTGCATGATTTTGTTCGTTAGTTCGCTCATGTTGTTTTTCATGTGTTAAACCTCCTATAAAATGTTTTTATTTGCTCTGCAGCGGCTTTTTATAGCATGCCGCCTTATGCTCTGCTCATTTCAAAAACGCTCGTTTGCTCCTGCGATGCGTTAATTGGTCTTTGGGGCTTTTCGTTCGGGATATACTCAACGACATAAACCCCGCGCACTTGCCCCGCCTCGTTTAGGCTCTGCGTATATTTGCATGTGCCCTTTACCCTATACCCAAAACGGCGGGCTTTTTGCTCTTCGTTCGCCTCAAATATGCGCCGCTTATATATCTGCATTTTGATGCCCTCCTGCTTTTGGTGTCCTTTTCCTTTTCTTTTTTCCAATAATACAAATAAAATTTTGCGGTGTCAACCTTTTAAACTTCTTGTGCAAAAATATTATGTGGTATAATTACAAGTAATTATCATGTTTCTCCTAAACTCATGCATAAAAACCCCGTGCGCTAATTGCTTAATGCATCGCTGCACGGGGTTTTGCATGGATCCTTTAAAGGCTTAAAGGGTGCTTGTTTTGTTCTTGTGTGGTATAATTAAAAGGTCAAAAACTTTTTGTAGGAATTGATTTTTAGTTTTTGGCGGTGGTATCTTCGTTAATTCGATGATTAAAAACCCCCGGGGCGCTTTCCTGGGGGTTTTTACACGGAGGAAAAGACAAAACAAAAAGCGTTCTAAGGCGCTCGCATTTTCGTTAATGTCATGTTTTGCCCTCCTTTCATTTAATATATAAAAAGCAATGCACGGCGGTGCGCAGTCTTCAAACCGCTGCCGCCTCCTGCTTTTTATCCTGGTTAATTATTAAAGGGGTGCTTTTCGCCTTTAGGATCTGCGCCAC
>JAEIGA010016121.1_pt1 | contig 11373 bp, 24 predicted proteins | sample 9270691 | NCBI WGS metagenome assembly JAEIGA01 (sample SAMN17057246, study PRJNA624740) | gut metagenome | biome: biome; isolation source: fecal sample | host: Bos grunniens | place: China: Xizang | collected 2019
CGCAAGTGTAGCTTTGCTTTTAAGGCCGACTTGCAGTCTGCCATTATTCATCCAACAATCTTGTAGAGTCTTAACTCCGGTGCAAGGAAAAAAGGCCGTAATCATTGATTTCGTGAATAATGTGCAAAAACACGGTATGCCGACCGAAGCACATAATTGGAGTTTAACACAGTCGGTGGAGAAACGCAAGGAATTTAATTCGGATGGCACTTTAAGTATTCGACAATGTGAAAACTGCTTCCGATGCTTCAAAACCGCCCCTAAATGCCCCTATTGTGGTTATGAATACCAAGTTAAGGGCAGAGAATTAAAAACCATAAAAGACGTGGAATTAAAGCGTATAGAGGGCATTCAAAAAGAGGAACAGGAACAGCAAAAGAAAGAAGCAAGGATGGAAGTCGGCGCTTGCCGCACCATAGAAGATTTGAAGAAAATTCAACAAGCCCGCGGCTATGCCCCCGGTTGGGTTTGGCAGATGGCAAGGGTGAAACACATTACAAAGTGAGAGGGGATATAAATGAAAAAACAAGAAGCCATAGAATACCTTTTGGTGAGGGCGATTGAAGTTTTATTGGAGGAAGTAACAAAATGAAGGATTGGAACGGCAATAAAAAAAGCACGTATGCAACCTTAGGTTCCAGCAATCATACAGATAAAGAACGCGAAACACACGATTATTATGCAACAGATCCTAAAGCAACTGAATTGCTATGCCAATTGGAAACTTTCTGCCCCACGATATGGGAATGCGCTTGCGGAGAGGGGCACATAGCCGAGGTTTTAAAACAAAACGGTTATACGGTAATGTGCTCCGACCTTATTGATAGAGGGTATGGAAAGGGTGGGGTTGACTTCCTCCAAATCAAGGAAAAATTTGATGGTGATATTATTACAAACCCTCCATACAAATATGCAAAAGAATTTGTGGAACGCGCATTAAATATTGTGGCGGGTGGCCATAAGGTTGCAATGTTTCTAAAAGTGCAGTTTTTAGAAGGCAAAGCAAGAAAAAAACTATTTGAAAAATATCCTCCCAAAACAATTTATGTATCAAGCAGCCGCTTGGTGTGTGCACCCAATGGTGATTTTAAAAACGCTCCGTCCAGCGCGGTGGCTTACGCTTGGTTTATATGGGAAAAAGGTTATACCGGAGATACCGTTGTGAGGTGGTTTAATTGACGAAATCTGAACACAGGATACAAGATGAGATCCGTCTTGCCCTCTCCGAATATGGTGTTGTCCTCCGCCTTAACTCAGGTAAGTTTTGGCAAGGCAAACGTGTGTGGAGCAATGAATTTCAGCAATACGTTCTTATCGATTTAAGACCAATTCAAGGGTGTCCGGAAGGTACATCCGATCTGCTCTTTCTCGGTGAAAACAACAACGTTGCTTTTGTTGAATGCAAAAACCGCACAGGCAACGCGAGAGAGAAACAAAAAAGGTTTATTGAAATTATGCAGGGGTTCGGCATTAAAGCAGATATTGCCAGATCCGCCGAGGATGCCTTGAAGATTATAGGAGAAAAAATATGACACCGTGTAGACATTGTGTAGCACCAAAGAGAGCCCCCGGATGTCGGGGGAACTGTAAAGAATATTTGGAGTGGCTTCCCGGAGAACTTGAACGGAAAGCAATCATTGCCCGTAACAAGGCAAAAGACGCATATCCATTTAATATTGAAAGGAAAAGGAGTTATGAAACACGGTAAAAAACCAAATGTCCGACAATCCGTTTTCATTGAGGAACACGGATTGAATCCAATGGATTGGTTTGTTGTAAAAGACAACGCATTTGAAATGTTGTTGGTGCATAGGCATAGTGACCAGACCACAAGGAGGATAGCAAAATGAGAAACGTAATGTCTTGGGCTGGTTTAATTTGTGTGTTTGGTGCGGCCGGCACCGACCAAATGTATACCGAAATGCGACAAATGCCACCGAATTATCTTTGGATCGTTTTTACCATTGGATTGGTTCTGCTGCTCCCAAAAATTTTCGAAAAGAGAAAGGAAACGAAATGAAAGCTGCATTTATTCAATTAAAAAACGGTTATAACACGGTTCTGCCAAATGTTGAATTTATGACCGAGGATGACGACTACCTTCGTTTATGGAGCGAAAAGGGAGAAAAAGGAATTTTCCTTCTCAATCAGGTTGAAATGTGCGTTATCACGGAAAAATGGCCGCAAGGGGGAGAGACAAATGGTTGATCGCAAAAACGACAATCACAGCGGATCCCATTGCGTCAAGGGTGAATGGAAAATCAACTGTGACGGCTATTATCCGTATTGTTCAAATTGCCACCACGAACCGAAGAATGGTGTTATGTCAAACTTCTGCCCCAATTGTGGGGCTGATATGAGAGGGATAAAATGAAAATGGAAGATACAATTTGTTGGGAATGTAAGTGGGCTGCAGGCAAAGACAAAAAATGCCCGCGGGCAACAAAATTTGAACCCGTTCCCGGTTGGAAGGCAACACCAACAAAAGTAACGGGGGATAAATACAGTCGGAACAAATCGATTGATTCTTTCATCGTTCACGAATGTCCCCAATTTGAATTGGAGGATGTATCAAAGTGGAGATTTGTTGAAGATGACATCGATTATATTAAACGATATCAAAAAGAAGATATCATCAATTATATCAGACAATATCGGGCAGAGGGGAAAAACATTAAAAAAATAGCGAAACTTCTTTTTATGAGTGAAAGCTCAGTATGCCGATTTTGCAGAAAAATAAAGGAGAACGAAAGATAAAAATGGCTGAATACGCAATAACATTGTTTTTAGGAATACTGATAGGACTATTTTTAAGGGGGAACAAATGAACAAATACGATGCAACGGAAATTTCCTACAGCAACGGCTATAAGCAAGGGGTAAAGGATCTTGCCGAGAGGGTGAAAGAAACAAAATTCAAGCACGGCAATGAATATATGATTTATGCCGATAACATTGACCAAATCGCAGAAGAAATGCTTGGAGAAAGGAGCGAGAAATGACACCGCTTGAAGCGTGGCACATTATTTCCGCAAACCTTAACGATCATTACAAAGCAAGAAGGGCATTATACCCGACAAGAAAAGGATATACAGAAGCGGAAATTGAAGCTGAGGTTATATGTTTTCAAGCATTGAAGGAAATGCAAGAAAGGAGTAAGAAATGACAGAATCGGAAATTATGAAGGCTTTGGAGTGTTGTGCCGAGCAAAAACCTTGCAAAGAATGCCCATTGTGTAATTACGCACAAGATGCCGATAAATGCAAAAACAAAGTTTTTGTTAATGCCCTTGACCTTCTCAACCGCAAAAATGCTGAGAATGAAGAGTTAAAACGCAACTATGGAGCATTAAAGTATCAAGAAAATCTTTCCAGAGAAAGGAAGATGAGGGGAAATGAAAAATAGACCACTTGACAAGACAAAGAAAACAAATATCAAGTGCGAACATTGCAAGTATTTTGTAGAAACAAATCAAAGAACACCATACGCACATTTACCGATTATGGCTTGTGATAACCGAGACAGTAAATGGTATGGGGAATGCAGAATGTATTGGAACAGATGCAAATGCTTTGAGTGGCACGAAAGATATGACCACCCAACCGAGAAAGGAGATGTGGAGGAATGAAAATCACATTCTATCAATGGCTTAATTCAAGCGAATTCTTGACAAAAAGAGAATTTAAGGAGTTGCCGAAAGATCGGCAAGAGCATTATCGGGCAAAATACAAATTGTTTCTTATGACCGAGAAAGGCGGTGAGGGGTGATGGCTGAATGGATTAGTGTATCGGACAAATTACCCGAAAGAGGAATAGACTATCTTTGCAGATGTATTATAAAAGACAATACGGATTATCCGTTCTTTATGGTATTGCGTTATATAATGATTGATGTAAACCCACATTTTCAGCACGAATGCGATGATGGATTAAGGGTAACACATTGGATGCCTATTCCTGAATTACCACGCACACCAAAAGAAAGAGGCAGAGAAAAGGCTTTGAAAGAGAGGGAGAATGATGGCGGAATGGGTCAGCGTTGAAAAAGACGGATTCCCAAAGAAAAATGGGCAATATTTGTGCCTTGTGGAACACAAGTATTATAGAATCTTATCGTTCGCAAAGAAACTAAAATCTGTGTGCAAGTACGATTTTAAAGGTTGCAATTATTCTGGTTTTTTCGATTACGACAGCGAGTGGGGATATTATGAATTTGATGGTGTTTCCCATTGGATGCCGTTGCCAGAACTACCGAGGGATATTTGAAAGAGAGGCAGAAGAATGATAACCAATATTGTTTGTTTAATCTTAGGTGCATTGCTTGGCTATACGGCTTGTTGCTTAATTGTTGCCGTCAGCAATGGCAAAGAACGGGGGGTGGAATGAATGAATTGTTGCGATAGTTGCAAAGTGTGTAAATGGTTTAAAGATATGTTTGACGTGAACATTTGCGGTGATAATTGCCCGTATAAAGGCGAAAAATCAAATAAACACGGCAAAGATTGAAAGTATAGAATACATTTTTGGTAGGTAAAATGCAATGAAAAGGTATAATATTTGCATATATTGTGGAGCAAAGACAACATACTGTGGAGTTTGCGGAAATTGTAACGAAAAGCTAAGGCTGATACGGCAGATAAAAGCAATGTTGATGCCGTATTACAAAAGCAAAAAAGAAAGGGAAAAGCAAAATGGAAATCAAGGATAGTGGCACCCGCCGGCAATTTGCGTCCGGCGCCGTTCGGGACATCGACGACAATAAGGGACGCTGTGATCTGCTGCCACTTGATGTTGTGGCGGATATTATGAAAGACCCCATTTTGTATAGCATTCATAGCTTCCAATCAGACGGTGATTACAGTCATTTGTTTGTTGCTTTGATTAATTTTTACACCGAACGGTATGGAGATAGGTACACGTTCTTTCTTGAAGAAGCAAAGCATTACTCCGAAGGGGCAAAAAAATATTCCGAGGACAATTGGAAAAAGGGGATCAATTTAAAATCCTACATTGACAGCGCCGTGAGGCATTATTTGAAGTGGCGCAGGGGTGATGACGATGAGCCGCATGACCGCGCCTTCGGATGGAATTTGTTGTCCGCGTGCTGGACGTGCACGAACAAGCCTGAGTTAAACGATTATAAGAAGAAGGAGGATGATTAAAATGAGAACTTCAAAAATAATTAATGGTAGAGCATATACGGACGGTGATACAGCCTTATTAACAGATTTGCCTTTGCATCAACAACAAATTGTTCTTGATTGGATCAGGGGCAATATCATTCATCGCAAATCGCCAAACTACAATTACACAAGTTATAGTATTAAACATTGGATTCAGGGTATTTTTCATATTTACTTGACAAACAATCAATTCAAGGATGCAATGTTGATTTGTGGTTTTTATCCAATAAACGAAAAAGCATTAAATTGGCAATATTGCATTAGCGAAAAATCACCGGCATTTATTAACGGGGGGGTGTATGTATAATGCCAATTCCTAAAGAACTAAAAGAAAACTGCCTTTGGTGCGGTTGGAAATATGAAATCAAAGACGGCAGAAAAACAAAAATTCCTTATAACCCTCAAACGCTACAAAAGGCAAAATCCGATGATCCATCAACGTTTAAATCGTTTGATTGTGCGGAGGACGCATTTGTTGGTGGTTATGTCGATGGTATGGGCATCCGTGTTTGCAACGGTTATTCAGCCATTGACATAGACCATTGTGTGACCGACGGATTCCTTTCCGATGCAGCCTTGGATATTTGTACTTCAATGCAAAGTTATGCCGAGAAATCACCTTCCGGAGAGGGCATTCGTGTTATTTTCAAAGCAACCGACTTTGTTTTTGATAGAGAAAAATACTATATCAAAAACCCTAATAACGGCATTGAAATCTATATTGAGGGAGTAACAAACAGATTCGTTACTATGACCGGAAACACAGTATACGGTTATCCCGTCATTGAAAACAACGAAACCTTGCAGCAAATCCTTGATAAATATATGCTCCGTCCGGTTAAAAAAACAAAATCCGACCAAAAAACGCATATAGAAACGGATCTATCGGAAGATCAAATCCTTGCCAAAGCAATGAAAAACTATAATTTTTCTTCCTTATTTAATGGCAATATGACCGCTTATAATAACGATCATTCGTCAGCGGATCTCGCGCTATGTAATATGCTCGCTTTTTGGACGGGAAAAGATTTCAACAAAATTGATAGCATTTTTAAGCAATCAAAACTATACCGTGAAAAATGGGATAGAGAAGATTATAAAAAAAATACCATCGAAAAAGCTATCGCTGCTTGTTCCGAAACCTATAACCCGTATCAAGCACGATCCATTTGGGATAAACTCGATGTACCGGTCTTGCAAACCGAACTGTGGGGGGTGGATGCCGACGGAATATCACATACTGTTATTAAAAACAAAAAGACCGGCGAAACCGAAACCTACAACGTTACGTCAACCCCGATTGCTCCGGCGGCTTATCTTGAAAACCCTGAAACCGGAGATTGCAAAATCGAAATACACTATATGTACAACAATCAGCAGCGCTCTTACATCTGCGAAAAAGAATCCGTCCTTAACAAAACAAAAATTGTTAAACTCGCAAATAAGGGCATTAACGTTACCTCTGCATCAGCAAACGAACTCACAAAGTTTTTCTGTGACATGGAACGCCTCAATGCAAATATTTTACCGCATTATACCTCAACCTCTCATTTGGGTTGGAACGGCAATGAATTCGTTCCCTATAACAGCAACATTCGTTTCGATGGCGAGGACGAAAACGCAGCGCTATATCAATCCGTAACGCAACTTGGCGAACTCTCCGATTGGGTAAACTTTATGAAACCCCTTCGCCAAAATCTGTATTTCAGACTTATTATGGCCGCAAGTTTCGCTTCCCCTCTCATCCAAAAGTGTGACTGCTTACCTTTTTGGTTTCACCTTTGGGGAACGTCTGGCACCGGCAAAACCGTTGCTCTTATGTCGGCTATGTCAATTTGGGGCGATCCTAAAATGGGTAAACTCACCCGTACCCTGAATGCAACCAAAAACGCTCTTATGTCAACCGTTTCAATGCTTTATAACCTGCCGTTCGCCGGCGACGAACTCCAAACTATTAAAAATAATTTCGGCACCTATGACGAACTTATAATGCAACTCACAGAGGGCGTTGAGCGTAATCGTATGAAATACGATAAAAACTTGCCTAACCGCTATTGGCATTGTGCACTTTTATCTACCGGAGAAGAACCTATTACAGCCGATAATGCTGGCGGTGGTACAAAAAACCGCGTAATCGAAGTGGAAATCGATAATAAATTCTTCGGAAGACAAGGCAACGCAATCGTAAGTTTTATTACAAATAACTACGGCTCCGCAGGTAAAAAGTTTATCGAGCATATTCAATCCAATACCACCGATATTAAATCTGTCTACCAATCTATTATTGGTGATATTCTTAATTCGGTCGATACCACCGATAAACAGGCTATGGCGGCAACACTTATTTTACTTGCGGATAAACTTGCTTGTGATTGCCTTTTCCCCGGCGATGTGCCACTAAACGTTTCGGATATTGCTCCATTCATTAAATCAAATGCTGAAACGGATGTGGCTGTTCGATCCTACAAATGGGTGATTGATTGGGTTTCAAGAAATGAAAATCGTTTCTTTAGCAACCAATATGGAGAAATCTGGGGAAGATATTCAGCCGATAGGGATTCCGTTTTTATCATTGCTTCCGTTTTGAAAGAAGCAATGAAAAAGGAAGGTTTCTCGTTTGATTCCGTTAAGAAAAAATGGTGTGATGGTGGAAAACTCACAAAGCATGGCTCAACTTATTTTCAACGCAAATCAATCGGCGAAGGTTCACCATATTGTGTGGAAATTATAATTTCATAGAAAACATAGAAAAAACATAGAAACCAAAAACCCTTGGAATTTAAGGCTTTTTAAGTATTATTTCTATATTTCTATATTTCTATGTAAAATATAATATGTATATATGAATTTATATTTATCTATAACACTATAAAAATATGTATGTTATCTGAAATTACATAGAAAAATAGAAAACCCAGAGTTTTCGAGGGTTTTGACCACTTTTTGCATATAGAATTTCTATGTAATTTTATAGAAGGAGGTAATTTTTATGGCAACTGATAAAAAACTTGTTCCTACCGGTGACTCGCGTAAAGGCGGTCTTTATAAGGTGGAGAATAAGGAAGAATCAACAAAAAAAATTAAAGCAATTTTGGAAAAGTCTAATGCTCTGCTTTATGAGAGCCTTGAACGTCCCAAAACAAATCTTCACGATTTGGATTCTCTTGTTCAAGCCACAAAGGAATATTTCGACTTCTGTCAAATGCAAGGTATTATGCCTTCGTTCCGTAGACTTGCCAATTGGTATGGGTATTCATACAACTACCTTTATAGGATGATTGACAAGAACTCCCCAGAAGGTACTTATGTGGATCAAATCCGTGATGCGATCAAAGATAACTTGGAACAAGCTGCTCTTGTGAATGCTGTTAATAATATTTCAGCTATGTTTATCCTAAAAACTCAACACGATTATGTGGAGGCAACGAAAGTGGTTCTTGAACCGTCTCAATCTCTGCTTGGTCAACCTAAGTCTGTTGAGGAAATCGCAGATTATATTGATGCTGATATTGTGGACGATATTTGACAGAAAAAGACACCCAGCTTTGGTTGGGTGTCTTTAATTTTGACGAGAAAACGCATATAGTTAGAATTTTGACCGTAACTCTACATAAAAAAGGGAGCCGATTTTTAATATTTTTTGTGCAACTTGCACAAAAAGGTGAAGCAAATTTTGACCAAATTTTGCATATAGGCTAATTTTGACCAAAAATCGCATATAGCGCCGGGATCACATATAGGCCCGTTTCGGCGTTGCGTTTTACCGGCGGCGCGCCGTTCCCGGATAAAGGCGGCGCCGGTCGTAATATAGCCGCGTATCCTCTAAAACGCCACAAAACGCCCGTCATTGAATTTTAGCATATTACCCTATACAACTATACCCCCCAATATAACCCCCTCTAAAAACGCAAAATATAGCCGTTTTAAACGGGGCGCAAAAAATACCGGTAAAAAATACCGGTACCAGATCAAAAAAAAGAAGGCCGCCAACGTTGGCGGCCCTTGTTTATACCTCAATTATATTATAAAATTTTGTTACATCCCCGTAGAAATAGCCCGCCCCCCTCCAGCCACATTCACTTGATCTATAATATTTTTTTGGTATATATCCGTGATCCATCAAATAATTAAAAGCTTCGTGCGTTGCTCCGCGCGTTGATCCGCTGCAAAATTCAACGGTTCCAATATAACGCGGCGCGTTTTTTTCAATCTTATATATTGTTAATTCTCTGTTGTTTCGTGTTCTGTTGGGGAATCTTAATTCTTTATAAATAAAAGTTTTCATTGTTTTATACCTCTTGATTTTTTACGTTATAAAACCGCCTTTTCAGACGGTTTTATTTTTTACTTTGCAGCTGATAAAATTATTAAGATCGGAAAAAGTAAAAGTAAAATTAAAAACATTTATTCACCCCCTCACGCCGTAAAAGCATTTGAATTCAAGCAAGTTTTGCAAATATTCGCGCGCAAGATGTGCATTTTTTTTGACCCACGCGGGGAATTTGTCGTCGTTTGCGTCTTTGCCGGCGATCTCACATTCCTCTTTGTAGCATTCCCAGAGCGGCTGCTCTAAGTCGTAATAATTGAATGACTTTTTGTGCCATATCAATTCCGGATCAGCCCATTCGCTGTGCCAAATAAAACGGATCCCGTATACACCGTAAAAATATTCTTTCATTTTTTTAACCCTCCATTTAAGAAAAATAAAATAGTGTTTATTATGTTTTCCAGCTCTTGTAAATTATCACACACGGCCAATTGTTCACCGTTGAAAATTACGCCGTGTTTTTCCGGCGTGTATTTTCGATAGGGCCAAATACAAAAATAATTATAATCAAGATTAATTTTTTCGTTGATCCTGTTTTCAAAGTCTTTTATTATTTCGTCTTTTAGTTTTGCGTTCATTCTTTCAGATCCTCCATCATATTTCTTTGTAGATCGGCGTGCGGCTCCAGCCGTCAAAAGCATATAAAACCACGTCCGCCGGATCACATCCAACGGCGGCGGCAATTTCCGCGCGCTTTCCGTCGTCGCTCCATTCGTGCGTATAAAAATAAAAATCGTCGTCGTCGTCGGGGTCGTTTTCTGTTATGCGCCATTCGTCGCCGGTATTGAAATATTCACACTCAAAATTTTTCAGCCATTCGCGGCCGTATTTTGTCGGATATAGCACGCGCTGCCAATCGCCTTGACAGCGTCCGCGGATTTTGGCGGCGCTGTATTCGTCGCCGGTTATCAATTCAAGCGCGGCCGTTATTGCGTCGTTGTCGTTTATAGCGGCAGCGTCAAACGTCAATAATAATTCGCTCCATTTCAAGCGATCCGCGCGGGAATATTCGCGGCCGTTTTCGGCCTTTAAAAAATCGTGCAAAATTTCTTTCAACGAATAACCGTTGACAAGATCAGCAAATTCGCCGGTCAAAAGTCTCTTCAATTCGTCGGCGGCGTCATACATGGAAATCAAAAGATCGTCGATTTTTTCGCGTCCGTGATCCATATATTTTTCGTTCCCGAAAATATACACGTTTTCTGGGAAATCGCCGTAAAACAACGGCGACTCTTGATTCTCCGGCGCCACTTGTTTAGCGAAAATTTTCATTCTTGTTCCCTCCTATCCTAAAATACAAACGCCGTTTGACGCTTCAAAAATATCATAATCGCAATCACGGTGAAAAGCTTCATAATCGAAATAACGTTCCAATAATTCATTGTTACCAAATTCTATGCATTCGTCGCAAGAATCGTGGTATTGGTCCAGATCTGAAAAAATAGTATAATCGTCCTTTTTGTCGATCGCCTCTTGTACGTCGTTGGTCCCTAAATATTCCATAACGGCGGTAATTTCGTCGCGCTCCCACTTCTCCATGTTATTGAGAGCCTCTATTGCGTCGATAATTTCGTCAACGTTTGCGTAATCCAGCGGCCCGAAGTCAACGCCGGTATAATTGTCCAGATCAGCGATAAACCATTCCCCGCCGTCGCGTTCTGGGTCCGCCTCTATAAATTCCCTTGCCTGTTCCGGGTCCATCCAGCCGTAACCGACGCAGCCGTTATTATATGCGCCCCACGTATTTAAATAAATTGTTGTTTTTTTCATTTCTTTTTCCCTCCATTATTTAAAATAAAAAAATCGCCGACAAAGTGACAAGGACAATGGCGCCGCACACAAGCGGCCCGCCGTATAATTCTAA
>JAEIGA010016122.1_pt1 | contig 11373 bp, 15 predicted proteins | sample 9270691 | NCBI WGS metagenome assembly JAEIGA01 (sample SAMN17057246, study PRJNA624740) | gut metagenome | biome: biome; isolation source: fecal sample | host: Bos grunniens | place: China: Xizang | collected 2019
ACTGGAATGTCGTTCATTACATTTGTTGTTGTGTTATTAGAGATTTTAGATTCTCTTAATAGCTCATACAAGAATTTTTCAGCTGAGATACTTGCAAATAATCCACCCATAATTTCTTGAATTTTAATAAGTGGAGTTTTGCAAAGTTTGTTATACATAAATTTTTCGATTAACAAATAAATTAAAGATGAACCTACTGCAATAACTGAAACTAATGCCGCTGTTTGCATATTCACCATAAAACCTGAAACAGATGCAATTGTTTTTTCTTGAGTAGAAAAGTCAATTCTACCGAATGCAATTGCAATATTTAAGAATGTGAATAATGGACCAAAACCTGTCAAAATTGTAGGAATTGTTTGTGTCATTTTGTAGTTGAATTTTGAAGTTACCAATGATTCTTCGTTAAAGAAATATAATGGGTCAGATGTGGTTTGTACATTTTGTACTGTTGAAGATACATCTTTATATTTCATATCTTGGTCGTTAGATTTTAAAGCAATAGATTCTGAAAATACTAATGTGTTTTTAAATTCCGACCAAATAGCAGATACATATGGGTTTTGTAACATCCAAGAATCGATTTCTTTGAATCTAAAATTCAAATCGTTTTTCTTAAAGTTTTCCATATATAAAATGATTGCTTTTAAGTTTTTCCCAACCATTGCGTACTTTGAGAAGCAGTAGATTGTAGAAGATATAAAAGTAATCAATACTACTAAAATTGGGATATCTGTTATGATTTTTACGAAATTCATTGTATAACTCTCCATTCTATGGAGGCATTATAGCATATTTTTTGCCTTGTGGCAATGTTATTTTAATACGAATTTAAGGCCTTCGTGTAAGTATTTTCCAATAAGGATAAGAACAAAGCTTGCGATAAGATCGTAAACAATTTTCAATCCGCTTTGTGCAGTTATCCAGCCTAATATGAACATACTGCCTGCACCTTTGATTAGAGCGACTAAAATCATATATAAAACTCCGCAAATATGAATTGTGAAAACCCCAGCTAGTGTAGCTTTTATCATATCCAAAAAGGAGTATTTGTCTAAAAGTTTTCCTGCAATAAGTATGGCTGGAATATAAGCTAAAATATATCCAAATCCGTATTCACCAAAATACTTGATACCTCCACCCAATGCGAAAACTGGACAAAAGAATAATCCGGTAATTATGTATAAAAGTGCGCTAGTAAGAGCCATTCTTTTACCTAAAACTGAACAAATAAACATTACAATTGGTATTTGAGGAATGAATGGAATGCAAAATATAAAGTTGTCCATTACTAAGTTTTTGTTTGTGAATAAATCCATTGGGATTATGTAATGTTTTAGGTTTATGTTGATAAAAGTTGATGCAATAATTAACAATGTGCAAAAAATAATCACGACAAAGTTGATAAGAGGTATTTTTACGGCTCTCTTTTTTTTGTCAATTCGTGTCATTTTTGGGATTAGTGCTTCTTCGCTCATTGTATATTGATTTTTCCTTCTAAATTTTTGATTGTTTCGTTGTATTTTTCTTTAAATTCGTCGAAGAAAATGTTTTTCGTCCACATGATAAGGGCATCTTCGTTGTTGTCTTGGTAGTAACCTTTCCTTGTTCCAAATGAAGAAAATCCGTATTTTGTGTATAAATTTATAGCAGGTTCGTTGCTAATTCTAACTTCTAAAGTTATGTATTTGATTTTTTCTTTGTGGCAGTCATCAATAATTCTTTTTAAAAGCGCCTCTGCAAATTTTCTACGTCTGAATTCTGGGCGGATAGCAATTGTTGTGATGTGTGCTTCTTCTAGAATATGCCAACAGCCAGCGTATCCAGCTAAAATCCCGTCTGGAGTGAAAAGTGCATAATATCTGGCAAGTTCATTGCTTATCTCGCCTAAAAAAGATTCTCTAGACCAATGATGATCACCGTATGCTGATTGTTCGATTTCAATTACTCCATCAACATCATTTGGTGTCATTTTTTTTATGATTACTGTTTCTATATTTGTTTGCATAATGTTATGTTAGCACGAGCCCATGAGCCTTGCAATAATTTTAAAAAATATAACGTAAATGGTGTAGAATATTTAATTAATAATTTGCATATTAGAACAACTTAATAAAAATTTACAAACATGGTAAAAAGATTATTTTTAAAGGTTTTATGGCAAACCTTTAAAATAGTGGTTGTGTTGTATTTTTAAATAAACAATATTAAAAAATCTTTGTAACAAACCCTTAAAAACCTTTTGAAACCGCTTGCAAACAAATATTTTGCAAGTAGAATTAAAATATCCCATGATTGTGGGTAGTTTTACAAAGCCGAAAATGAGGAATATATGGCAAAAGACGTAATAGAATTAGAAGGTACGATTGTTGAATCTATGCCGAATGCTATGTTCAAAGTTAAATTGGAAAATGGACATGAAATATTAGCACATATCTCAGGCAAAATCAGAAAGAATTTCATTAGAATTTTGCCGGGTGATAAGGTAAAAGTTGAAATGACACCATATGACTTATCAAAAGGTCGTATCACATTTAGACTTAAGTAACATAAAATCTCACGTACAAACAAATATATAAAGGAAAAGACAAATGAAAGTAAGATCATCAGTTAAAAAAATTTGCGATAAATGCAAATGTATCAAAAGAAAAGGAAGAATCGCAGTTATCTGTGAAAACCCTAAACACAAACAAAGACAAGGTTAATTTTTGCTAGTCGTGCTGACGGCAGGAATAACCAACAAAAGCTGAACTTGCGAGCTAAACGGCAGGTGGTGAGGAAGTATTTAAGCCTCATAAACAAAAAAATCTAACAACAAGAAAAGGAGAAAAATAAATGGCAAGACTAGTAGGGGTAGATCTACCTCGTAACAAAAGAATGGAAATCGCATTAACTTATATTTATGGTATTGGACCAACTAGAGCTAAAAAAATCTTAGCTGTAACAGGTATCTCACCAGATTTAAGAACAGACGACCTAACTGAAGAAGATATTAGATTACTTCGTAACGAATTATCTAACTACAATATCGAAGGTGACTTAAGACGTGAAATCACAATGAATATTAAACGTCTTCAAGAAATCGGTTCATTCAGAGGTATGCGTCACAAACGTAAACTTCCATGCCGCGGTCAAAGAACAAAAACAAATGCTAGAACTCAACGCGGTAAAAAAACTGGCCCAGTTTCTAAAAAGAAATAAGACCTAATAAAATACATTAATTAATAAAGATAAAGTAATAAGATAAAGGAAATAGAAATGGCAAGACCACAAAAAACTAAGAAAAAAGAAAAGAAAAACGTATTGCAAGGTGTTGTACATATTCAATCAACATTTAACAATACAATCGTAACATCTACTGATACTCAAGGTAATGCTATTGCTTGGGCAACAGCTGGTGCTTCTGGGTTCAAAGGTGCTAGAAAAGGTACTCCATTCGCAGCTCAATCTGCTGCTGAATTGGTTGCTAAAAAATCAATCGATCAAGGTATGAAAAAAGTTGAAGTTCATATCAAAGGACCTGGTTCAGGTAGAGAAACTGCAATCAGAGCTATCCAAGCTGCAGGTTTGGAAATTACTCTTATTAAAGACGTAACTCCAATTCCTCATAACGGATGCCGTCCACCTAAAAAACGTCGTGTATAATTAACGGCGATTAAGTTGCCTAGCGCAGCTTAGTTAGTGAAAGTAACAGCGGGGGCTTGCGAATTAGTCCAAACGCAAACCATAGATGCCCCGCACAAGAAAAGGAGAAATTAAAAAATGTCAAGATATACAGGACCTACTAATAAATTATTTAGAAATAAAAAGGTTAAAGATTTGTCAAATAGAAAATTGACTTCTTCTATGAGACAAACTGCTTCAGGCCAACACGGTGCAGTTAGAAAAAAACTTTCTGAATATGCTCTTCACTTGGCTGAAAAACAAAAAATCAGATTTACTTACTTAGTAAGTGAAAAACAATTCGTAAGATACTACAACGAAGCTGCTAGAAGAAGTGGCGTTACAGGTACAATTCTTTTACAATTATTAGAATCAAGACTTGATAACATCTTATTCAGAGCTGGTTTCGGTATCACTCGTAAACAAACTAGACAAATTGTTAACCACGGTCACGTACTTGTTAACGGTAAAAAAGTTGATATTCCATCATACTTAGTTAAAGCAGGTGATGTGGTAACAGTTAAAGCAAGAAGCTCAAAATACTTAAATGATGTAATTGGTATGATCGATATGGCTTGTGCTCCAGCTTGGATGACAATCGATAAAGAAGCATTAAAAATTACATTTGACAGAATTCCTGAAAGAGAAGAATTAGATCCGGAAATCAAGGAACAACTTGTAATCGAATATTATTCTAAGTAGGAATTGTAAGTAGTAAGCATTAGCTTATATAACTAGCAATTAAGTAGAGTATAACTAGGAGAAAAAAGAATGGAATTAAAAATTAAATGTGTTAATACAGCAACAAGTTCTGACGGTTCACAATATGGTAAATTCGTAATTGAACCATTAGAAAGAGGATTCGGTACTACAATTGGTAACTCTTTAAGACGTGTATTGTTATCAAGTCTTGAAGGTACAGCAGTTACTAGTGCAAGAATTGAAGGTATTACTCACGAATATACAGCAATTCCTGGTGTTTTGGAAGACGTAATTGACGTTATGTTAAACTTGAAAGGTTTAGTTGTTAAAACTGACTCTAAAGAATCTCAACACTTAAGAATTGACGTTGATAAACCTGGTCCTGTATTGGCAAGTGATATTCAATTACCTGCTGGCGTTAAAGTTGTTAACCCAGACTGGTTAATTTGTACAGTTGCTGATGGCGGTTCATTCCACGCAGATATAATCGTTGATTCAGGTAAAGGTTACGTTCCAAATGATGTTCCAAGAGATGCAAAAGATGCTTCTATCGATGTATTACCTATCGATGCAACATTTATGCCAATCAAGAGAGTTAGCTACAACGTAGAAAGCGCTCGTGTTGGTGATGCATTAGACTTCGATAAATTAACTCTAGAAATCTGGTCAAACGGATCTGTTGATGTTCAAAATGCTTTATCTCAAGCATCAAACTTACTAATCGAACACTTTATGCAAATTGCTTCAATTACTGGTCAACCAGTAGTTACTCCAGTTGCACAAATCGAAGACGTAGTTGCTGTTGAAGAAGAAGCTCCTACAATGACAATTGAAGAATTAGAATTGTCAGTTAGAGCTTACAACTGCTTGAAAAGAGCAAGCATCAACTCTATGGCTGAATTATTGAAAAAATCAGAACATGATTTATTAAATATTAAAAACTTCGGTAAAAAGTCATCTGACGAAGTTATCGAAAGATTACACCACTTCGGTTTAGACCTAGCTCCAAGCCCAGTGGAAGAAGATTTAATCGGTTAGTCCGGTTAATTAATGGTAAATACAATTAATTAATAAGTAAAGGATAAAAAAATGAGACACCAAACAAAAAAACATACGCTTGGTAAGGCGCAAGATCAAAGAAAAGCTTTATTGCGTTCTTTGGCTACTGAGCTTTTTGTGCACGGTGAAATCACAACAACTATGGCTAGAGCAAAAGCTTTAAAACCATACGCTGAAAAGATTATCACTCTTGCTAAAAAAGGCGACCTTCACTCAATCCGCCAAGCTGCTAGATATATTTATAATAAAGAAACTGGCAAATTTATGGACTTGGCTTCTGGTGAAGTATTTGAAACTCAACAAGCTGATAAAAAATTAGCTTCACAAACAGTTCTTAGAAAATTGTTCGTAATCATTGGTAAACAATATTCTGAGAAAAAAGGTGGATACACTAGAATCTACCACTTACCACCAAGACGTGGTGATGCTACTGAAATGGCACTTATTCAATTGGTGTAGTTTCAGATGCGATACGCATTTCAGGTTCAGTACATAGGTAAAAACTATGCGGGAAGTCAAATTCAATTTGAAGGTGGCGAACAAATAGAAGCTCCAACAGTACAAGGAGAACTTGAAAAAGCACTTAGAACATTGATAAAATCCAGTAGAAATACTGAAAATAATAGACCGATTAAGGCAATTTTTTCCGGAAGAACGGATAAGGGTGTTAATTCACTCGGTCAAGTAGCTCATTTTGACACAGATGAAACGATTGTTGCTTCAAAGTTTCTCTATCAGATGAATGAGATTTTACCTGATGATATATCTGTTACTGACTTGCGGGAAGTTGATGAATCGTTTCATGCTCAAAAATCTGCGAAAAAGCGTCATTACAGGTTCGAATTTATAAACAGACGTTGTAAGCACGCTTTTGACGGAGATTTGATGAGGGTGAAATTCCCAACAGATGTTGAAAGGATGCAAAAGTCTTTGAATTGTTTGTTAGGTGAACACGATTTTTCAAGTTTCAAAAGTTCCGGAACGCTAAACCCAAGCAAAATTTGCATTATATATGAAGCGAAAGTTTCAAAGGTCGAAGACAAAGTTATTATTGATATTGTAGGAAATAGATTTCTTTATAATATGGTAAGAACAATTGTCGGAACTCTTCTAGAAATAGAAGGTCATAATCTAGAACCTGAACATATGAAATATGTTTTGGATTCACAAGACCGCACAAAAGCGGGAAGAACAGTTGATCCTCACGGGTTAACACTAATGAAAGTAATGTATTAATTAAAATAAACGGAGAAATGCAATGAAAACATATTCAGCAAAACCTCTAGAAGTTGAAAGAAAATGGTATGTAATCGACGCAGAAGGCGAAGTACTTGGCCGTCTAGCTGTTCGTGTTGCTAACATTTTAAGAGGTAAAAACAAACCTGAATACACTCCACACGTTGACACTGGTGACTTTGTTATCGTTATCAACGCTGCAAAAGTTGTAGTTTCAGGTAAAAAAGAAACTGATAAAGTTTACTTACACCACACTGGTTACCCAGGTGGCTTAAAATCAGCTACATTCAAAGAATTGATGGAAAAAGATCCTAGAATCGTTATTGAACATGCAGTTCGTGGTATGTTACAACACAACACTCTAGGTGCTGAACAATTCGGCAAATTAAAAGTTTACGCTGGTGCTGAGCACCCACACGCTGCTCAAAAACCAATCGTTCTTGAAAAGGAGGCTAAATAATGGCAGATACTGAAATTAAAGCAACAGGTCGCAGAAAAACCTCTATCGCAGTTGTAAAATTGGTTAAAGGTAGCGGCAGAATTTTCGTTAACGGTAAAAAATTAAGAGATTATATCGGTAACAGACCAGCTATCGAAATGCTAGTTTACAGACCACTTGTTTTAACTGAAACTCAAGAAAGATTTGACGTTAGAGTTAAAGCTGTAGGTGGTGGTGTTGTATCACAATGTGGTGCTATCAGACACGGTATTTCAAGAGCTTTGGTTAAATCAAACGAAGAATTCAAAAACGTTCTAAAATTAGAAGGTCTATTAACAAGAGACCCACGTGTTAAAGAACGTAAAAAATATGGTAGAAAGAAAGCAAGAAAACGTTTCCAATTCTCAAAACGTTAATCTTTATACCAACAAGATTCAAAAGGGCCGGCAGAAATGTCGGTCTTTTTTCGTTTTAGTGTGTAGAAAATGATGGGCAGTCTTTAAGTGTTGATAACAGGTGTTGATTTTTCCATGTTTAATAATTAAACCCTCTCCCCACCCCCTCTTCCCTTGGAGATGGCTATAGTTATGTAGGTTGGGTGTTAACCCAACAGAGATTTTTGTATATTTTACCCCTATTAATAATGTTGAACAAGTGAAAATACAATTCTATGATATAGTTCAATATCTTTATCTGAAGCGTTTTTAATAGCAGAAATTAGTTCATTTTCAAGAATATCACGAGGTTTTAGGTGGTTGAAATCAAATAAATCTTTTACCGAAACCTCAAGAACGGATGCAATTTTTTCGATATTTTCTTCTTTAGGGAGTTGTCCACCATTTTCTAGTTTACAGAAATTAGTAGTTTCCATACCAATAGCTTCAGAAAGTTGAGCTTGAGTAAGTTTTTTTGCTTTCCTAAGTTCTTTGATTCGTTGTCCTAAAGCTGTTGTTAAATGCCCCATAATTTCTCCCTTTTTTTAATTATCTCATACTTTTGTATTAAAAAAATGACATAATATGACAATAAGGGTTGACAAACTTGGCTCAATATGACAACATATAATTATAAACTTGTTATTAATCCGCAAGAATTAATAATAAAGTTGGTATGTTATAAGTATTTATTTAATGAAAGGATTACAAGAGTATGATGAAAAAAAGCGGTTTTACTTTGGCAGAAGTATTGATTACTTTAGGTATCATTGGTGTAGTTGCTGCTATGACTATTCCTAACTTGATTGCAAACACTAACGGTGCAAAATTTAGATCACAATTTAAAAAATCTGTTTCTACATTGAACCAAGCTGGTTTGATGGCTCAAGCTCAATATGACTTCGATTATGCTGGTACTTCAGTAGGTACTGACCACTGTCTCGCTACTGATCACCCAGAAGAAGAAATGACTTTCTGTTCTATCTTAAACGGTACTCTAACAGGTCAAACATATATTGGTGCTTCATCAGGATTAAAACGTAATGCAAATGGTTCACAAGTTAATTATTCATGGGTTAAAGGTATGAGTACTACAGAAGGTGCATTAGCAAATGGTTTGAAATTAGCAGACGCGACAACTTATACATTGGCTGATGGTTCAATTATTGGTTTTATTAAAACAGCTGGAGCTTGCGAATTACCTATCGGTACTCAATTAACTGGTACAGTTATTAAAACTGGTGCATTGAAAAATTGTGTTGGTTTCATCGACGTTAACGGTGTAACACTTCCTAACAAAGAAGTTAACTGCGGTGTGGCACCTACAGCAGATGTACAAACACCATGTTCAGTTAAAAACTCTGCAAACCAAATGACAGACGTATTCCCAATCGTATTCCACGATGCGACTGTTGAACCAGCATCAGATGCTGCTAAATATGTATTAACATCATCTAAATAGGAATTATAAGGCTTAAAAATCAAGTGATAATCGGATCGCTTGATACGCTTTACATTATCGGAGCACTGGATTCACCTTCAGTGCTCCTTTCCTTAACAAAATCATTGTTATTCTTGCGAAATTTAGTTTAATATGTTAAGTTGGTATTAGCTATTATAATTGAGAGGTCTTTTATGCAGAAAAATTCAGGTTTTACTTTGGCAGAGGTATTGATTACATTAGGTATCATTGGTGTTGTTGCAGCAATGACTATTCCGACGTTGATTGCTAATACCAATGGTGCGAAGTTTAAATCTCAATTTAAAAAGACATTATCAACATTAAATCAAGCTGGTTTAATGGCTCAAGCTCAATATGATTATGATTTTGCAGGTACTGATTCAGTTTGTTCTACAACTGTTGAAGCTGCTGCTGCTGAGCATCCTGAAAGCGTAATGACATTTTGTTCAATTTTAAATGGGACATTAACTGGGCAGACTTTTGTAGGTTCAGTGTCTTCTCTTAAACGTAACGCAAATGGTTCATCTGTAAATTATGAAATTAATTATCCAGCAGGTTATTCTGGAGTTTTAAAAGGTAAAAATTTAGCTGATTACTACGCATATATTTTAGCTGATGGTTCAATTGTAGCGTTTGATAAAAATGCTAAAGCTTGTGAATTACCTGTTGGTAAAGTTGTTAATAACGATACTTTAACTGCGGAATTGGCTAATTGCCAAGGTTTCATTGATGTTAACGGTCCGACTTTACCAAATAGAGAGGTTACTTGTTCTGCTCCTGGAACTTCTGCTAATTCTGCAACTACAAGATTTGGTGATACTGCTTGTGTTGTAAAAAATGATGCAAATCATATGACAGATATTTTCCCAATTGTATTCCATGATGCAACCGTTCAACCTGGTTCAAATGCGGTAAAATCTGTTATGGAAAAATCTAAATAATTGTTTATAAAACGTGTAATTTTAGCAAATTTTTTAAAAATTATGTTTTAGTATTTATATAGATACTAATTAGTAGGTGTGTTTTAATGAAAATTGATAAAATTACTCCATCACTGTTGCAACAAAATAAAGTTCAAAATGTTCAACAGGTTCAAGTTGATCAGCAAGAAGAAGTAAATAATAATTTGCCAATGCCAAATGCTCAGCATTATATTGGGTACCAACCTAATTTTACAGGTGGGTATAGTTTGGATTTGGCTGAAACTATTACAAATTTAGATAAATTAGCAGCTAAGTATCCAAATATTTATCCAAAGCATGTTCGAGAATGGGCTGGGATGATTTTAGAAGAAGGTAATAAGGCTAAAGATACTCTTATTACAATTCATAAGAAGTTTTATGAAAGTGTAAAAGATTGTTTTTCACTTTCAGAATTAAAAGCAAAATTCCCTGAGTTTAAAGATGTAAAATCTGCTCATGATGTCGATTACCGAGAAGGAACATTAATGGACGATTTGATGTCTGGTAGAATTGAAGAATTCAACACAGAAGAAGATTTGACACTTCAGCTTATAAAATTGTATTGGGGTGAAGGTTTTTCACTAAACGATTTAAAAGCATATGCTGGCGGTCGTGATTTGAATCCTATTATGAATAAGTTAGGAATTCCAAAAGTTGATAGAAATTATGGTCATGTTTTGAAATTCTCTGATCCTCAGTATAATGAGCGTTTAACTACTCAAATGAAGTTGAAGCGTATGGAAGCAATGGATATTAAGGCTCAACAACAAGAAGGTGAACCTATTTATATCCCGCAAAAACGTGATGGTCGTCCATTATCAGCTGAACATAAACAACATATTTCAGAAGGGTTGTTGAAGTTTTATCGTGAACATCCAGATCGTGCGTTTGCTATGTCTGAAAGACAAAAGCAATTCTATCGAGATAATCCAGAGCAAGCTGAGATTTTCCGAAAAGTTATGTATAAGGCTTGGCATATTTTAAGTGCTGAGAATATTAAAAAAGCAATGTCAAAATTTATGAAAGCTCATAAGGTTCAAGATTTTACTCTTGATGAATTAACTTCTCCACATAATTTATCAAAAGAGCGTTCAGCTTTGATGAAAAAGTTTTGGGCGGATAATCCTTGGGCGAAAAAGTCGTTCTCTAAAAATATGGAATATGCTTGGAAAAAAGTAAAAGAAGAGCAAGATATGTTTTATATTGTTGATGTTACGCCAAAAGGTTTCAAACGTAAGTTCTTTGAATGGTGTAAAAAAGAAGGTATAGATACTTCAGATTTGTCATTTGAGTTTCATAAATATTACCCTCATAGACCAGAGTTAAATAGCTCACAGGAAATGGTTGATGCTATGAATAGAATTAATAAGTTTACACCAAAATTTATTGATTCATGTCCTGGAGATGAATCGAAAA
>JAEIGA010016123.1_pt1 | contig 11373 bp, 10 predicted proteins | sample 9270691 | NCBI WGS metagenome assembly JAEIGA01 (sample SAMN17057246, study PRJNA624740) | gut metagenome | biome: biome; isolation source: fecal sample | host: Bos grunniens | place: China: Xizang | collected 2019
CCTATGTTTGTTACTTTATGTGATTGTGTGACTGTTCCATTTGCATTGGTTTTTACTGTGTAATTTTTACTATCGGTTATGAGTTGTACATTTTGATTTGCCATTTTTGTATTGTTTTCATCGGTTAATATAGCCGTTATTATTATGGTAGTGTTTACTACTGGTGTGGTGTTTGATACGGATAATGCCAACTTGGTATTGTATTTTCCTTTGACCGTTATCTTGGTTGAATTAGCGCTGGCGTTATAGGCGGCAGTACCGTTAAATTTAGCGGATATTGTCAGGGTTTTAATCGCATTTGCAGTGTATGTTCTGGTTGCCTGACCATTGGCATTGGTTTTAACCGTATATGTTTTACCGTCGATGGTAAATGTTATGTCCTGGTTTGATAATTTGTTATTGTTTGAATCTGTTAATGTAGCTGTAAATGTCACATTTTTTCCCAATTCAGGTGTAGTTGCAGATGCTTTGAGTGTCAGTTGGGTATATATCTTTGTATATTGATTATCGGCGATGATTGTGTTTTCACCTTCATCCACAATCATATTATTATCTGTTGAAGGATTGTTTATCAAGGTGTTATTGGTGATATTTACATTATTTGCCTGGTTATATATTGCCCCTGCAGTTGTAGCATTGTTATTTGTGAATGTATTTTTGGTTATTGTGATTTTTGATGAATAATACTCATCATCCGCATAATAACCAATTGCTCCACCATTATTATCTGCAGAGTTATAGTCAAATATATTATTTGAGATTGTGGTTTTATTTCCTATTTCTACAAGTACAGCTCCCCCATCGATATCGGCATGATTGCCTGTTAGGATGTTATTTGTTATGACAAGCCCGTTGTTATTTGTTTCAACATCATCATAATCCTCTTCAAGGGTTACATAACTTGATATTGCACCACCATAATCGGCCGTGTTGTTTTTGAATGTATTGTTGTTTATTTTAGTATTTCCCAGATAAATTGATGGATCTGATTCTGAAAATACAAGACCGACGTTTTCTATGGCACCACCATATGTGGCGGTATTATTGATAAAGGTATTTCCGGTAACGTTTAAGTCACCGTAATAATTGCATAATGCCCCACCATCGGCTTGAGCAGTGTTATTGGTAAATGATGAGTTTGTTACATCGGCATCACCATAGTATAAGGATATTGCTCCGCCATTATATCCAGTATTGTTGATGAAGTTACTTTTTGTTACTTTTATATAGCCCTCTTCATTTACAATGGCTCCACCGTTTGTATCGAAATATCCGTTGTTTTTAAAGGTACAGTTACTAATATTGATATTTCCACCATAGTTTCCTATAGCACCTCCACCGCCACCATCATCGATTAAAGTATTAGAGATAAATGTTGAATTGCTTATTCTTATATCTGCGTAGTAGCTGTGGATAGCTCCTCCATAATATGAAGCAGTGTTGTTTGTAAATGTTGAATCAGTTACATTCAACTGACCATGTACATATATTGCTCCACCATTACTTTGTGCTATGTTATTTTTGAATGTGGTATTTGTTACCGTGATTGATGAGTAATCATCACCAAATATCACAGCTCCTCCTTCATCAGTGCTGAAGTTAGTTAATATTGCGTTTTTTAATATGAATGTATATCCTTCACCAACTTTCATGAATTGATGTGTGTTTTTTCCATTAAATGTTGAACCGTTGGCATTGATTGTTAATTTATATGCCCTGCCTGTTTGATTCCATGTCATGGTTTGGGTTGTATCGTAACTTCCTTTTTTTAAGTTAATGGTATACTCATCATAATCGGATGATTTAGCATTATTGACTTTATTAACTAAATCACCATAACTTGATGCTGTTGTTGTATATGTTTGCAAAGGGCCTTCCATATTCTTAGTATTCTTATTGTCTGTTTGTATTTTATTATTAGCAATTTTATTGTCCTGAACATCCACGTCATGTGATGTTGTTATGACCATATCATCCGATTGTGAATCAGGAGTGATTGGATTATCTGATATGTTCTCAGCAGTTACAAATGTCACTGATAACATTAGAAGTGCGAACAATAATATTAGCTTTAACTTCTTGTTTTTCATAATATCACGATATTCTTTATTTACATAATAAAATCCCAATAAATCATTAATTATTAGTTATTTGGCAATTATATTTTGAAATAGCAATAAAATAACCTATAATATGATAATAAAATGATTTAAAAGCTTTTATTATATAAGTAATGTTTTATCATTACAATTATTTATAATTAAATAATTTTATTTGAAAGTTATTTGTTGAAAATGAACTTGAATGAAGAAATGACTAGAAAAATCCAGTTATCTAAAGAATGATGTAAAAAAAAGAACATGCTATAAAAAAAATAAAAAAAGGGGGATTTTCAATTATGAAATTGTATTATAAATGAGTATTGCTCGACACTATCATCAGATGTTGATTCATCACCACTATCAGCAGTAGCAATATCTTCAGCATCACCTACAGTATCCGTTGAATCGGTACTGTCTGCACTTTCTGTATCGTCTGTAGCGGTTGTATCATCAACTGCATTTGCATCATCATCAGGTGCGGCATCATCAGTATTATCCAGATTATCCGGAATTTCATCCACGGCATCTTTTGATGTTATTGGTACTGGACTGGTTTGTCCGAAAAAAGATACCGATCCATCTTCATTTAACACCAAATCATCGGTATTAATACCTTCATTTTCCAGATAGATTTTAAGTTCATCGAATGTTATCCGTCCATTTAAGTACAAATCAAGATAATATTGGTTATCTCATAATCGGACATATATTCACCATAATTATTAATCATGTTTGGATATTGCTACACTTCTTAGTTTGAAAAAAATAGTATATATAACAAGAAAAGCTTTTGATAAAAAAATAAAGCGTTGCAAAGCAAAATATTTAATAAAAAAAAGCGACATAAGACATGTGGTTTTACTGAGATACTATTTACATACGATAAAAAAATATCTTAATATATTTAATAGAATAGATATTTTAATATATAATAATTGTTCCAGGTCAAATTATGAAAAATGTCAGCATCATAGTTCCATGTTATAATGAGGAAGAATCAGTAAATATTTTTTATGAGAGAATCAAAGAGGTCATAGATAGCCTTTCAAACTCTTACTCCTTCGAAGTTATTTTTGTTAATGATGGTTCAAAGGATGATACATTAACCAATATTAAAACTTTAGCAGACCGTGATCCGATAATCAGGTATATCTCATTCAGCAGAAACTTCGGAAAGGAATCAGCACTGTATGCTGGTTTGGAAAAGTCAACGGGTGATTATGTTGTTGTAATCGATGTTGACCTGCAGGATCCGCCGGAATTAATTGGTGACATGCTTGATATTGTTGAATGTGAGGATTATGATATCGTTGCAACCAGACGAAGCACACGTGAGGGTGAACCGATAATCAGGTCTTTTTTTGCAAGGATGTTCTATAGGTTAATTAACAGAATCAGTGACGTTCAACTCGTTGACGGTGCACGTGATTATCGTTTGATGACAAGACAGGTGGTTGATTCCATTCTCAGACTATGTGAATACAATCGTTTCTCCAAGGGATTGTTTAATTGGGTGGGCTTTAATACGAAGTGGCTTGAATTTGAAAATATTCAAAGAACTGCCGGAGAAAGCAGCTGGTCATTCTGGTCATTGTTTAATTATTCGATAGAGGGCATTGTTGCTTTTACCACCGTTCCATTATCAATTTCAACACTTCTGGCTGTGATATTTTCCATCATATCATTTATCATGATTATAGTGATAGTGTTAAGAAAGATACTCTTTTCAAATCCAGTCGAGGGGTGGACTTCAACTGTAAGTATAATACTGCTTCTTGGTGGTATTCAGCTGTTGTCTATAGGTGTACTGGGCAAGTACCTGGAAAAGACTTATATAGAAACCAAAAACAGGCCCATCTATATCATTAAGGAAAGCAACTTGGATGACAACAAGAATCAAAAATAGAATAAATTTTTTTTAAAAATAAAAAAAGAAGCCCTGTCAAAAGGGCTTTTTTAGCAATCTTTCCCCAATAACTAAACACAACATATTTTTTAAATGCTTTTTCCGTTATACTTATCGAGATTTAATGCATTATTTTTAAATGAAACTATGAGTGTGCATATAGCATCTCCAGTGACATTTACTGCAGTTCTGAACATGTCGAGGATATGGTCAATTCCCATTATCATAGCGATTGCATCCGTTGGAAGACCGACCGAGTTAAACACCATATTCAATGTAATAATTCCTACGGAAGGTACACCTGCAGTACCTATTGATGCCATTACGGCAGTGAATATAACGGTTAGAAGTGCGGATAATCCCAGATCAATACCATATGCCTGAGCTGCAAACATTATGGCACATCCCTGCATGATTGCGGTACCGTCCATGTTGATTGTAGCACCCAATGGAATTGTAAATGAGGATATTTCCCTTGAAACACCCATTTCTGATAGCTTTTCCATGTTTAATGGTATTGTTGCATTGGATGTTGAAGATGAAAATGCAAAAAACATGACTGAGAAAAATCTCCTGAAAAACTTTATCGGATTTAGTCTCGTGAATATCACCAACAATACGGGATATACTACAAATGCATGAATTATCAGTCCCACTATTACACAAATGAAATATTTCATCAATGGAAATAATCCATCAAAGCCCAGTCCTGCAAATGTCCTGGCCATCAGACAGAAAACACCGATAGGTGCAAATTTCATTACGATACTTGTCATTTCCATCATGACTGTATTTGACTCTGTAAATAACTTATTAAGAGTTTCTGTTTCATCCTTTAATTTGGCCAGTATTAACCCAACGAGTACTCCGAATATAATTACGGGTAACATGTCCCCATTAGCCAGTGAATTTATTGGATTGTCGGGGATAATGTTTAATATGGTATCGGTCATTGTGACGTTGGTCGTTACGGTTGTATTGGCTGTGATATTCATCATATTCAGTCCGACACCAGGCTTGATTATCATGGCTATCATCAAGGATATTGTGATTGCCAATGCCGTTGTTATCAGATAGATGAGTATTGTTCTTCCACCGATTTTTCCTATCTTACTTATATCGGAGATTGATGCCGTTCCCACTACTATTGAAAAGAATACAAGCGGTACAACCAACATTTTCATTAACTTAATGAACCCATTACCTCCAAGATAGAATACATTGTTTATTAGAATTATGTCTTTTATGAATGGATTCTTTACAAAATATGATAATTTTTTAACTATAAAAAAAGTAATACAATAGTCATTCGACTATTATATAAATGGTACGGGATTTATTGTAGTTGTATTTACAAGTGTTTGCATGGCTGTTTTATTGTATTTACCTTTTACGTCCATTTTATATACTTTTTCATTTTTCTCGTAGTAATAAAAGGTATCCACTGAGTTATCGTTTTGTTTTACCGTTACACTTGTTAAGTTCACAGTACCTAGAGGATATGTTTTACTGTCTATTGTGTAGTTTCCCCCGGCTAAATGATACTGTTCAATGAGAGAATCCAACGTGCTTTGTTTATCCAATTCGTATAATGTATATTCCGTCTCGTTATTTGATATTACTGTACCGTTGTCTCTATGTTCTGATGTGAATCCGTCGGGTATGGATACAGATGATGCTCCTATCTTTGCATTATAAGTGGAGTTATATGCCAGTACCGCGTATATTCCAAATATAACAAGGAGTATTACCACTATAATACCTACTAATTTTTTATCCATATATAAAACGCCTCTTTTATTATTAATAATGTTTATATTTTTTATATTAAATATACTTTTGTATCCAAGACATCATCCAATGAGGATTAACTTTAAGTACAAATATAAAAATAGAAAAAAGCTATGAAAAAAGGAGTTTATATGATGGCATGACTAATCAAATCCTCCTTGTTGGATAACAGCTGCACATAACCGTTTTCTGTCTTATATAAGAATGCATATTCCCCGTTTTCTTCCGAAAAAATCCCGTCTTTGTTGGCTATTGTCTTATGAATGCCCTCACTTTCTTCAAGAAGATCCACCTGACTAAAGAGGGTGTCGGATGTCAGAGAGTACCCAACCATATATGTTATATGGTCATCTCCACTATTAAAGACGCAACGTGATCCCCTTATTCCTTCAAATGATGGATCATCACTGTACAAATCCAATTGTGTGCTTTTCTTATCCTCCTTGAATCCGTCGGGAATGTTGAACGTCACGTTTTCCAATACAAGTTTGCCATCAGTCATGTTCATATGGCTTGAATCATTGGTAAATTTAAGCTTATCAGACATGACATTTGCAAGGTTTGTTCCATCCACGCTGTAAACTGCCGATAATGATAAAATCATCAGCAGCAATACCAAAATTATTTCCAGTTTATTTTTCATTTTTTATCACTAAAAAAGATGGTCATATTACTATATTTAAATGACAATAAATATATTATTGCATGAAATCAGTTTTTATGACAAATCTATCTGGTATCCTATTGGTTGAATGGAATACCCAATGTATTAACCTATATCATTTCATTATTGTTCATCCCCGACAATAGTGACATTCATGATAATCATTATTATCTACTTTTTACATAAATAGTATTAAACGAAAATTGAATAAATTAAACAAATTCTAGTTGAGGTCAAAAGATGAACAAAGAAGAAATTCCACCAATTACATCGGAGATATACATTATTTTATCCAGTTATAACGAAGAAGAGACATTGGAAGAAGTTGTTGATGGCCTAGTAGAACGTGGATTTAAGGTTTTGATTATTGACGATGGTTCCAAGGACAATACTCCTGCAATAGCAAAAAACCTTGTTAGAAAATATAATCCTATGGTATTTTACTACAGACATAGGATAAACGTTGGCCTTGGAGGTGCCATAAAAACAGGTATCAAGGCCGCCCTAAAAAGAGGTGCGGATATAATGATAACCTTTGACGCCGACGGCCAGCATAACCCTGATGACTTGTATAACATGTATCCTCCCCTACAGGAGGGCAAGGCAGATATTGTAATAGCCAGCAGGGACTTTAGTGACATGCCTACCGGCCGTAGATTCGGTAATACCGTGATGAACTACATTACATATATATTCCAGGGAAAGATGGTTACCGATTCACAGTCCGGCCTCAGAGCATTTACAAGTGAAACGGCAAGAAAATTAGATTTGAAAAGTCCACAGTATGGTATTTCATCGGAGATAATCGGTGAGATTAAGAGGAAGAACTTACGATTTATGGAAGTGCCCATGACTACCATTTATGATGAACGTACAATCCAGAAGGGTACCAACACCACTGTCGGTATAAAGATTGTATTGGAGTTTATCAATGAAACACTTAAAAGGTAGGTGTTGGATGTGTTTACTTATCAGATAATAATTATAATAATCAGTATTTTAGCAATATCCTTTTCGATTAAAAAGTATTATGAAAATAACTTTAGCCTGGCTACCTTTGTGGCATGGATTCTCATATGGATATTGGTCATTGTAATATCGCTATTTCCATCCATAACCACCCATATTGCATCACTGTTCGGATTGGGTAGAGGATTGGATGCATTATATATTGCAGCCATCATCCTATCCTATTATGCCATGTTCAAGTTATACAACAAGATGGACAATCAACGTAAACGTATTGATGAATTGGTTAGTGAAATAGCCATCTACAACAATGAACAAGAAGATGACGATTGAACATAATTATAAATGAGCCTAACCTCCCCCCTTTTTTAACATTTTTTTGGCAATTATTTATTGAATTTATTAATTAATACCCCACATTATGCATTTATACAAATTAATCATTTAATGATGGATTTTAAAATAAAATAATAATCATATATATTAAATCCAACATAAGAATAATTAATAAAAAAAAAGATTAAACATATCAATTTTTTTCGAAAAATATTAAAGAAGTGAAGCAAATGAGTTCTAAAAATTACTGGACAAAAATACGAGAAATAGCCATAGACTTAAACAAGATAGGTAGAGAAAACTTTGATGAAACAAGCCTGGATGAACTTGTCCCGATTCTTGATGAGATAGAAGTTATCGCACACAATGACAATATAGACTATGATTCAGCAAAACTAATCCTATCGGATGAGGGAATGATCAATTCACTGGAAACAATAAGGGACTTCTATATCTACATAGGTGCAAGACTGGAAAGGGAAAACGCATATGAAATAATTGAAGGCGGAGAAAATGCATGGGAAGTGCTTGACACATTCCACTTCTATGAAAGATATGAAGGCCTTCTAAGCAATGAATCAAAACTTGTACCCTTTGATGAAAATACCAAACTTGTGTTTATTGGAAGCGGACCACTGCCTGTTACACTGATAATGTTTAACAAGATGTTCGGATGCAAATGTGTGGGCATAGAAGTTCAGCCGAGCGTGGCAAAACTATCACGCCACATCATCAGAAGACTGGGGCTGGATGACGACATTGAAATAGTTATCGGTGATGAAAGATACGTGGGTCATCTTGACTATGACGTTATCATGGTTGCTGCATTTGCAATACCAAAAAGCAAGGTATTCGGTAACCTATGGGAGATTGTGGATACTGACACGCCTATATTATACAGGACATACTCCGGTATGAGACAGATGCTGTATGAACCTGTAAAGGATGTTGATCTACGCGGATTCCATCAGGAAGGATTGATGTTGCCTACAGGTAACGTAAACAACACATCAGTACTTGTCAAGAAGATAGTGTAACTTCCAACCTTCTATTTTTTCAACTTCGCATTTAACAAAAGACATTAATAGATTTCCCGAATAAAATAATTGTTAAAAAATATATGTTAACATATACTTATATTTAGGATTAATAATATAAATTAAATATAACTTATGATTATCAATATAACATAATAAATCTAAGGAGGATTAACCATGTTTCCTGGTGGAAAGATAAACGCTAAACAATTAAAACAAATGGAAAAACAAATGAAAAAAATGGGTATGAACATGAAGGAACTTGACGATGTTGAACAAGTTGTCATTACCCTTAAAGATAAGGAAATAGTTATTAAAAATGCTGAAGTAAGCATCATGAAAGCTATGGGACAAGAGACATACCAAATATCCGGTGATGCCGAAGAAAGAATTAAAGGCAGCGATGAAGATACAAGCATTGAAATATCAGATGATGATGTGGAACTTGTTGCAAGTCAAACAGGAGTAAGTGCTGAAAAAGCAAGAGAAGTACTGGAAGAAGTTGGTGGAGACCTAGCTGAAGCTATAATGAAACTTGAATAAACATATTCATCATTTAACCTTCTTTTTTTTATAAAAAAACTATTTTTGTTTTTGATAATTGTCTATTGCTAAAGTTAAACTTATATTTTATTGTGATATTTTTATCGTCAATATTATGATAAACATCAAAGATAAATATAAGGAAATTTATATAGATATATTATATTAATAGAACAGACTAAAGATGAAAAAAAAATAATAATATAAAGGTGATCTTTTGAAAGTAATTGTTGATGGGTCAAACGTAGCATATTATGGACAACAACCCAATGAAGAAACAGGAAAAATAACTCCAAGTCTTAAAACTCTAAAAGTGGCTATTAGCACACTTGAAAAATTAGGACATGAACCAATAGTATTAGCTGATGCACCATTACGACATGAAATTGATGATAAAGATAGCTTTAATGAAATGATTAAAAACGATGAGGTTTTCCCAGTACCTGCTGGAACCATCGCTGATCATTATATATTAAACCTGGCATATGAAAAAGATGCTAAAATATTATCAAATGATTTTTTCAGAGACTATCAGGATGAATTCCAAGATATTCCAAGTAGAAGACTGCCGTACAGGGTAAAAAATGGCAGATTCCAAATCGGTAAACCAGCACCACCTAAAAAAGTAAAAAATATACTTCAAAAAATCTGTTCTAAATCATTAAATGAATTTGAAAGACGTGGATTTGATGTATACAAGTCCAAGAAAAACAGGAAATTCAGTGGACTGGCCGTTGCACAGGAAGCAATCAGTAGAGTAAGCAATGAAGAAGACAACGCCATAGACTCCAAATTAGAGAACGTATTCCTCAAGATACCTATCCTCAACAAGATGGTCGGATTTGTAGATGACGATATGGAAGATTGCGACTTCCTAATATTCGTACTGGTAAATCCTAAAGACTATAAGGAAGCAGTACGTAACGCAGGAACCATTGCCGTAACGGTTAGAAACAAGTTGAACCTAGATCATTCTCCACTTGTAGCTGTGAGAAATGATTTGTTCACAAGACCGGGTACATTTGAATTGAACATAATCTACTCGGATGAAGTACTTGAAGAAAGTCCATATAACTTAAATATCATAATAAATGACTCCGACTACTCATTTATTAAACATAATTCAAGAAATATAGCAAGTACACTAGCTTCAAGATTAGGAACATGGAAGTTTCCTATAGTATCAGTAAAACCAAGTATGTTAATGGAAAAACCAGGACAGTTTGAAATTTCTATTGAACGTGGAGGTAAGAGATAAATGGCTTTTGACGGAATTACAAAAAGCCTTTTTAGCCGATTATTAAACAAAAAAGTTATCAGTATTGGTACTAAGTATTTTGCAACAAATGATTTGGAAACAGAATATGTGGGCTTGATTAACCTGACAAAGACCATGCTCGTCGAGGTTGAGCCTGCTAAAATCAATAGCCAAAGCATATTTGAAAACCTGGAACGTGAAATTGACCAAAGAGACCTTCCGAAAAACAGGAAGTTTATCGAAATAAAGCCGGCAGATGATTCAATCAATGAATTTGCATTACTTAGTAATATCATAATGGGTAGTGACCGTTATCTATACATAGAACTTTTCATGCCTAATCGCATAATCGAGACATTCGCCAACATCATCATTGAAGCCAATGGAAAGATTATAGAAAGAAGCCATTCGGAGCTTGTAAGCCACATGCCATCTAAGAAAGAGGCAATCAGAATAGCTATCGAATTGATTAAACTGGGTATGAACAACAACTGTAACGTAAGGGCATCCGTTGGTATGACCGGAGCTGCATCCATTGAAAGGGCCATTGAAATGAACAATGAGATAGGCCAGGTATCGGGAGTAGCATTCACCAAGTTAGGTGGAGAATATGGAGTCATATTTGAAGAGAAGCCAACCGACAAGATGATACACCTTGCACCGGCAGAAATTGATAACTTCATGTACATCGATGCTAAGGATTCAACGGGTTTTATTGCAAAGTATGGTAAGGACAAGCTCATTGAAATAATGAACGACATCAATGA
>JAEIGA010016124.1_pt1 | contig 11373 bp, 8 predicted proteins | sample 9270691 | NCBI WGS metagenome assembly JAEIGA01 (sample SAMN17057246, study PRJNA624740) | gut metagenome | biome: biome; isolation source: fecal sample | host: Bos grunniens | place: China: Xizang | collected 2019
CTGGTGGTGGCGCAGGAGGCTCTAAGGGTGCATCTGGCGGACAAGGCGGTATTGGTAAACAAAATGGTACCGATGGTTACAACTTTGGAAGCAATAATGGGGAACCAAGTGCACAAACAGACCATTACAGCTCTGAACTCGTAACGTATGGTGTGGGTGGCAAGGCCAATGAACAAGGAAATAGCGGATTCTTGAGAATCAAGAAAATAAAACAATTTTACTCTGGTCAGTTAAATTGGGAAGAAAACGATACGCCCGAGTTAGAAGTGGAAGACACAATAAGCACACCAAAAGAAGAGTTCTCAGCAAAAATTACTAACGTAACAAAAGAATATGCAGATGTTGAACTAACTCCAGCAAGTGGGTGGGAATATATTGACCAAAAATATTATTCAGTTAAAGAGGCTTCACTAAGTGTCACTTCAACGCCGGTGCACTATAAATATTTGCACTACATGTCAGGCGTACCAAAATACTATGCCCCAACCATGGTATTACATGAAGGAGAATCAGAGGGCGAATATCAATACTCTGTAACAATAGATTCAGTAGATAAAAATGGAACAATTACTGCATCAACACTGTCGCCATCTGGTGGGGTTGAAAAAATAGAATTAACAAATTTACCAACTTGGGTTGAACACGGCTCAGGTGGAACAATACAAGTCGAAAGTAAAGTCAACTCCCAAAAGAACAATGAAAGAACTTATGTTGACTTCTACAAAAAAGACGAATACCCAGTTACACCGGCAGAAAAACAAACAAAATACATAATTAATGTTGAAGATTATGGCTCAGTAACAGAAGGTACTCCAAACTCTCCATACCCATGGAGCCCACAAATGGCCGACATAGATTATGCTTATAGCTTGATAACTGACGACCCCGATGCAGATTATAGTAATGACTATGGTTCTGTTACTACACCAATAAAGGGCGAATGGCATGAATGGTGGACATGGGATAGACCAAGAAATGCATATGCAACAAACCACGTGGAAGTCGAAATTAACATACTAGCTGGGGAAAATTTTGATGAAATCATTGATAGATTTTATCGGCAGTTTTATAGCATCGCTTCGACAGTTCTATATATACATAGACTCGTAACAGTTTTCAATTTTGGCGATTCACAACAAACATCTGTCGACCAAAACTCAAACGCTTCCCAAGGAATAATATCTTTAGGCTTTTTGTCAGCTCCGACTGCAAGATATGAAAAATACTTTGTAACATCAGACCCAAAAACAGGCAAAGTTATTAAATAAAAATAACAAGGTTAGAATATGAAAGTCTCTAAAAACTTATTAACTACTTCATACAACGTTCCAGAATCTCATTTTTTTGCTACACGAGAAGAAAGAAATACATATTTTATGACAAACTCGTATGGCGATTACGCATTGTGTGCAATCAACTCTACTGGAGAATCCGTGGAAAATACCGACCCAGATGCTGCAGTGTGGGATTTGGAATTATTCAATGGTATAAACTGGGTATTGCAAAGTGTTGACACTAACTATGCTATGGTTATTACAAACGAAGGGCTGAAAGCTTTAGCATATGTAAATGAATCACAGGGTGGATACAAGATTAGAATTAGCGGAATAAAATGTAAATCTACCCACATTATATCTGATATTCCTCTTGCACAATGGACGGATGAAATATTTTCTCGTGACAATGATGTTGTTTTGGATACTACTACGGGAGAAAATGCGACCTTTACAGTAGACAACAACCTAACTTGGCGATTCAACATGGCAAATGGAGGGATTCAATACTGTGTAACGATTGATAACTCTACGATTGGTATATTGAATGGGAATAAGCTTTATGATTATACTGTTGGGGCTGTTGCATTATATGTCCCAAATCCAGAGCACCCAGAAAACAGAGGGGCAGATGTATTATTTGCCATAGCCAATTTAGACTCTAATGTTGCCAAATATGCGACCACAGTAAAACGCATTGGAAACTCTATTAAATTATATTTGAATACAACTTTGAGCAATTTGGGTTATGTGTCAGACGTAAAAGTTTTACCTTCCGATGTTGGCAGTATTCCTGAGGTTGGCACAGAAGATGACCTACAATTATATGCTCAAAATGAATGTGCTCCATATAACTTATATTTAGTCAACAATCTATATTCCACAAACACTCCTGCTTTAGCAATTAGAAGCGGGAGCCCTGTTGACGACACATTGGGATGGACATTCTTTTCCCCAAGTGATGATGTAGTTAGAATTAGTGAAGAACAAGTAAACAATGCTGTATTGAAAGATTATATGATTGCTGCTTGGGACCCAGATAGCAAAACTTATATTCCTGCAGACGGAAGCAACGACAATTTACAAACAGTTGGTGTGAAAGTTGGCAATACATTGCTGTTTGCTGGTAAAATCGCAAATAAAAATTGGAAATATCATTATTCTCATGAAATCAGCAATCCTGGTTCAGGGTATGAATATGGTGACAAACTACGCTACACAGAAAACAATCAAACATTTACAATTACGGTCACAAATGTTGGCAAAGACGGTAGTGTTTTGAGCGTAAATGTTGTAGCATCTTTTGGCAACAATGAATTATCTGATGGCGAAATTGTTGAAAATCTTACATATTTCACCAATGGGGCAGGTACGGGGTCCAATTTATCCTTGCTGAGACACGTACAGGAAAACGTTACAGAAAGTTATAATTGGAATTTCCCAGAATCATGGATGAATCAGCCTTTGTATATAGACTCTGGAGAAAATGCTGGTAAAATTACAAACAAACAAACTAACGACTCCAATCAGGCGAACACCTTTTTAGGCTGGTGCACAAACTATGGCGAAATGAGCACCATCAAACTGGCATTGGACTTGAGAAATGATGCTTCAGAAGTTAATCCTGGCATCACCCGTTACGCAACCGAAGCAGAAACATGGAACGTAAAGCAAAACGTTGGCGCAGGAACGATGGCTGCAGTAGTTCCAGCACATCTTCAGAAAAATTACTTACTAATTACCAGAAAAAAGGATAGCGAGGGTAACTATGTGGATGTTGGCAACCCCGGTGAAACAAAAGATGACCCGATTGTTGTCGATACACATGTAAAATTTAATCAGACCGTTATAGGTAAAGGTGTGGCAGACATGCCCTCAAACGTAGCCTATGATGCAAATGTTTCTTTCTTTGGATTAGCATATCGTGCATGGTGGGGGGACTTAGCAGAATTTTATGAATCAGATGAAGTTTACGAACCAGGAACTTTGATAACCATCGGTGACGGTAAAGCGGAAATCACAAAAGCAAAAACAGAATGCAATGGAATCATATCAACCGCGCCTGGTTATGAACTTGGAGAAAAGAAGAGTGCTTATGATTTACCAGTCGCATTAGTCGGTAAAGTGCCGGTGCTAATGTCAAAAGACTGCGTGCCTGAATTTGGCGATAGAATATATCTATCGAGAACTGAAGCAGGTAAAGCATCCACAGTTCCAAATGGCAGATGTTTAGGCAAAATTATCGAAAAACACCCGAATTTGAATCAAAAAAGTTCGGTCATGTGCTCAGTAAAAATTAGTTTCTAATAATTAGGGAAAAATAAAATGACAGCAAAAGCAGTATCTTTTAGACGAGGAACCACAGCACAGAATGATGAATTCAGAGGCGTAGAGGGAGAAATAACAGTTGACTTGGGCGAAAACAACGACAGTAAGTTGGCGACCCTGCGCGTGCACACTGGGACAAGTCCAAAAGGCGGTATAGCTTTGGCGAGAGCCGATTTTGCAAATTGTAGCAATTATATTGTAAACCTAACAAAGGGTAACAATGGGCTGGCAAGAAATGACCTAAACAATATAACATTCAACAGTGGTGCTACTGAAGCTATACAAAGTGTTCTTACATCTCATGGGGTTGCATTATCTGATGGCTCAAATCTGAAAACCGCAGAATTGACACCGCCAACAGATTATATCAAAGGAGAACGCTCCAGGCCAGCCTTTGCTCGTAGAGATATGGGGAATGTTGACACAAAGTATTTAGCAGAAGATAAAGGCCACACTGGTGGAAATTTGGCATATGCAGATATGAGCAATGTCAGCACCAGCTCTTTGGCGGAAAGTGGAGCAAATGGCACAACTCTTGCTTACACCACATTGTCAAACGTCACAGCAAATACGATTAAAGACAAAATTGAATACGACTCTTTAGCGCTTCGCAATTTGAGCAATGTAGATACGTCAACAATAGAAAATAAAGTTGGTCTAACAACAAAATACGAACAAACAGCAAGAAAAACTGAAAGTATTTTGGATGATGGCGCCAATAACGAAACCTATCCATCAACTTTGGCTGTTGCAAATTATGTAAAAGCACAAATCAATAGCAAAGCAGGTGTAAACCAAGACCTGAGCAACGTTGCGGATTGGTCAATAGCATCATACTCCTTAGGGGAATATACAAACAAGTATGCTGCAACCATAGAAAACAATGCAACAGGGCACGCTATTGATGAAATTATCGATACGGGAATTGTGGTTAGCGACACAACCGGTGAAAAATTACAAATCATAATTAACCTGCTAAATGAGGATGGAAGTGTAAAACTATTCTCATTGTCTCCCACAAACGGAGAAAATAGTATCGACCAAAGCTGCACAACACCAAAAGGTGCGACTTTCAAAATAACCAGTCAGGAAGTAATGGCAGGGAATTTGGCAAAGTCAGATTTGAGCAATATAACAGCTTTTAATGGTGGCAACTCCGTAATTGCACAATATGGTTACGATATAGAAGACGGTGACCTAAAAGGTATTATTCAGGGGCTATACACATTAGATGAAAATGGCGACACCAAAGAAATTGGTATGACATCTTCTGAAACCGATACGGAAGGTAATATTACAACAAAAATCGGCGTAGAAGACCAAGCAAGCAATGTGGGCTCTGGGATTATTGTTACCAAAGATGGTGCTTATGTAAACCATGGGGAAGTAACTACAATAGATGATGGGCATTTGATTGCATCAGAAGGCAGTATAAATAGTAAACTTTCTTCTCACAATACAAACAATAATGCTCATGAATCTTTGTTCAATGCAAAACTTGATAAAGCTATTGCAGAAAATACATATGCAACAAAAACAGCACTAAACGCGAAACAAAATACCCTAACCGCTGGTGACAATATAACAATTACAGAGTCAACAATTTCAGCAAAGGACACCACATATACTGCAGGTGATGGCATCAAGATTGAAAATAATGTAATTAGCAGTATTGCACAAGCAGAATTAAATGAAACTTTTTTGACAAAAGAAGATGCTGCAAGCACATATGCGACCCAAGGGTTTGTAAATACACAAATTGAAGCAGCGCTTGGTGTGGTGTTAGCAGAGCTATCATCCATTATAGGGGAATAAATAAATGTCCACCATCAGCGATATATTAGCAAAAACAGCAGAGTTAAAGACCATTAAAGCAAACATAAAAGAGTCCATTGTTAGCAGTGGCGGCACAGTTAGTGACTCTGACAGTTTTGCCTCATATGCCGCAAAAATAGAAGAATTACCGGCAAACCCAGCAGAAAAATTTGGTGTTTCACTTTATAATATACTTGGCACGGTGGATGCAAACGGAAATCTAACAGCAACTAGCAATCCAATATCTCTAAATTTTTCAGGGGTAACTAAAATTGGAGCCAATGTGCTATTTGATGTGTTTTGTGAGAATGCCAACATAAAAAGTGTAAATCTAAGCTCAGTACAACAGATAGATGAACGTGGACTATTTCGTTGTTTTTATCAGTGTGAAAATATTACTAGCGTTAATCTAAGCGGGTTGCAAGTTTTAGGGCCGCAAGCTATGCACTATGCATTTTATAAATGTACAAATCTCTCTGGGGATATAGATTTCAGCAAACTAACCACAATTGAAAGTGGCGGAATGCAATATGCTTTTGAATATTGTAAGAAAATCACTAGTGTTAATTTTAGCTCATTGAAATCTATTGCCTCTGGGGGTATGAGTGGCACATTCGACAGTTGCCATGGTCTTACGACAATATCATTCCCAGCATTGACAAATGTAGACCGGAATGGCTTTAGCTCAGGAACAACCGGGGCTTTTCATTATTGTGGACCGATTAAGGCAATTCATTTTCGTTCAGATATGCGCTCAACAATTGAAGCAATGAATGGATACTCTGAAAAATGGGGGGCAACAAACGCTACTATCTATTTTGATTTATAAAAACACAGTTGCATTAAATAAAATACAGACACAAGGTCATTGGGGCAATACATGAAAACAATATCTGAACAATTAGAAGCCATAACCAGTATAAAAACTGAAATCAAAAATGCCATCATAAGCAGAGGTGCATACATGGCTGATTCAGATAATTTCAACAATTACGCAGAAGCCATCAAATCGATACCAGACTCTACAAGGTATTTTGGCGCAACGTGCAACGATTATTTTGGGGTAATAGATGAGTCTGGCTTACTACAGCAATCAACACAACCAGTTGTTTTAAATTTCTCAGGAGTAAAAACTATTACAGCACAAGCACTGTATTATAAATTTTATTCTCGTAACAATATAGTCAGCGTAAACCTAGGCTCTGTTGAAAACATATTGGAAAATGGACTATATTGCACTTTCAATTCTTGTGTCAACATTAATGATGCCAAATTCGACTCTCTAACAACAGTGGGGGAGTATGGGTTGAAATACGCGTTTGACGGATGTTCTGGACTTACTAGCATATTTTTTCCCTTGTTACAAACCATAGGAAGTTATGGCCTAAGTCAAGCTTTTTCGGATTGCACAAATTTAGCAAGGATTGAGCTGCCATCACTGACACATCTAAAAGACAGAGGATTACATCAGTGTTTTTACAGGGATACAGGCATAGATAGCGTAGATTTGAGCGCACTTCAAATCGTTGAACAATCTGGACTTGCTTCAACTTTTTACAACTGCTCCAATATTCAAAGTGTGGATTTGAGCTCATTGCAACGCGTTGATTCTTCTGCACTAAATAACACTTTTAAGGGGTGCACAAAGCTTGCAAAAATATCCTTCCCATCACTAACTAGTGTGCAAACAGATAGCTTTTCCAGCACCGGCACATTCAGCGGTTGCACCGCACTGACGGAAATTCATTTTCGTGCTGACATGCTAACAGCAATCGAAGCAACGAATGGATACTCTGAAAAATGGGGAGCAACAAACGCAACTATCTATTTTGACCTTTAATGATGCACAACATAAAAACGAACAACAGTTCTATTAATATAAGTTTGTGTTGATTTTATTGCACAGAATGCTATTATATATCAAAAGGAGAATAAAACAATGAAGCGTGAATATCACAAAATTACAGTCGAAGAAAAAATTCAAGATTTACTAAACAATATAGTAAAAAATGCAAACAAAGAAGAACAAATCGAACATGTATTAGTGATTGAAGATGCCGATTTTGAAAAGCTGAAAAATACTTTGGATGAAATAACCGAATTTGAATCATCTTGGATAGAAAGCGATGATGCCAGCAGTGTTATTTTCTCTACATCTTTGAAAAATATAAGCAGCGACAATAAAATCAAATGTATCTTACACGCCATGGAGAATGACAACACAGTTGACCAATGGATGCTGTTGAATTTATATAATATTATTAAGGGATATAATACTTTTGCCGATGAATATTTTGATGCAGAAGAGGTATATTTCAATAACTTGGTCGAATTAATGGATGCTTTGACAGAAATAAAAGAAGACGACAGATATAACACATTTTTGAAAAATATTTGCGTATATTACTTATCAATACTGAAAACTGTCGGCATAACTTCTGGAAAAAAATTAGAATCTGCAGAAGTTTTACCATTATTATACCAAAGAATGTTGTTCATGTCAGACTTTGTGGCGATGTCAAACATTATGAACAAAAGCGCTGCAATAAACACAAACGAACTAAAGGTAATAAATGGGGCATATGTATATTTGTTGCAATTGTCTCAAAAATTTCTAATAAGCGACCAATTTATGCAATAACACTGAGAGGACAAAATGGCACTACAAACAGACGGTATAATTACTTATGGCGATTTGATACAAAAAGTTATGACCTATATAACAGGGAGCTGCGCAAATATTGGGAGCTATAAGGATGGCATGTCGGCATGCTTCAAACCACCGTTTACAAAAGATATCAAAGCCACAATGACAGGGGCGGCTACTCAAAAAGCTGGGTACAAATATTCTTATACTGAAGCAAGAAGTACGGAATTAGGTCTTGGTGTTGTCACAGAAGCACAAATACAAGAAGACATCAACAGCTTTCTAACATCTAGAGGTATTGCTTCAAAAGTAGATGCGCCAGTAACAACAAAGGGGATTTTGAACTTTTATAATAATATCGCATCCTTTATGTCTGCAAAGTTGGTTTTGGTTACAAGTGAGTTAGCTCCAGGAGAACAACACATTTTTTATAAAACAACTGGCGTTACATATCCTACAGTCCCAAATTTGGTAAACGAAAATAATATTGTAACGCCAACAGAAATAACAGACTCACTGAATGCATTGACAAGCACAATCAACCTAACTTCAAAATCCGTCCCAGTGAAATACGACATTTCTTGCTATTCAAGTAGCTCTTCATCGAGTTCTTCGTCGAGCTCATCATCAAGCTCATCATCGAGCTCTTGCAGTAGCGTTTTCATTGCTTATTTCAACATATAAAATAGCCAAAAGGGGGGCTAATGGGAAATATCAAAAGTATATATGAATTCTTGTTGTGGGCAAACTGTGGGAATAATTGCAAATTCTGTTGGCAAAAACATCTAAATAAAAAAGATAAATTTTTAAACATTTCCCAAAAGCTCGACTCAATCCGCGCAGTTGAGCGTTTTTTGTTAAGCGACAAATACGAGAAAGGCAGCCACGTATTGCTTGTAGGTGGTGAGTTATTTGACACAAAATCGTCAGAAGAGTTTCAAAATTTCTTGAGCTTTGTTGCTAATGAAATGGCAAGCGGAAATATTGAACTTCTATATCTTAACACCAATCTCATTTACGAAAATCTAGATAGTATATGTTTTCTTTTAGATAAAATAAAAGACAAAAAACTATTTGGACGGCTAAAGTTTACAACATCTTTTGATATATTTGGGCGTTTTAGTGACAATGAAAAACAAAAACTCATGCTAACAAACTTAAAAAAAATCAAAGCGCTATACCCAGAAATAAACATAGTGGTGAACATAATACTAACAAAACAAGCATGCGAAGTAATTTTAGAAAATAAATTTAGCATTTTAGGCTTTAGACAAGAATATTCCGTAGAAGTCAACACGATACCATACATTGTTCTAACCAATGACATGGCGGCAGATAAGCAAACAATATTCAAGACACTGGTTCACCTTGATAAGGAAATGCCAGGCTATTTGAGAAAGTATGTGGAAAACTTTGACTTGCCACAAAAGAAATTATTATATGAATACACAGCTGGCGATATAAATGACTTAGTGTTTTGCTCTTCAGATGATGATGCAGATTGCGGTCATTCCATAAATTTCAAAAAATATTCCATAGAGCAAGATAGTTGCTTTGTGTGTGACATCAAAAAACTACTGGGAATGGTTGAAGATGCGTAAACTTGTACAGTTTGAGTTATGGAAAAATTGTAATAATTGTTGTGAGTTTTGCTTCAACAATGGGTTCTTGCGCAACAACGATGAAGATAAAAAACATAAAATCAAATCAGTATTATCATTTTTAGATTCAGATAAAATGGCCGACTACAACGCCGTTGGGCTAATTGGTGGGGAAATATTTGATAGAAATCTATATAATGAAGACGTGTTGGAATACATTCTCACTTTATCAGATAAACTCGCTGAAATGTTGGAGGCGCAACAAATCAAACAAGTATGGCTTGCAACCGGATTAATGTTTGATTCATTTGCGGTAATAGACAGTGTATTGAATAAGTTCGACTCACGTGGGCTCGTAAAAAATATATTGATATGCACATCATACGACACTCGCGGAAGGTTTACGGGCAACAAAGAAAACATTTGGCGAAATAATGTGAGACTTCTCCACAAGCGATACCCAAAAATGCCAATCCATGTAGAGACAATAGTTACGCAAGATTTTGTAGAAAAAGTCTTGAATAAATCATTTAATGTTGATGAATTTTGTAACGAATTGGATGTGCATATAGATTTTTTAGAACCAAATTGCGGCTTTCATTACCCAAACAAATACGAACACCTAAAATTTCTACCATGGTTCTACCCAAAGAGAGAAAGTTTTCTAAAATTTCTGCAAGAGTGTCATCGTAGCAGTTCTATAATTAACAAGGATTTTCTATCATCTCATACTCGGTCTTACACTTTATATATGGATGATGGAAAAGGGTATTCTAAATTCACGAACAGGGCACAAAAAGATACCAGTCTACCGTGCGATATAGCCAATCAAAATGGGTATGCTGATTCTGAAATTGAAATGCGTAAAGATGTGGAATTGTTTTTGGAGATGATAGGCAATGAGTAAAAACCGTTCTGGGGCTGTCGACATAAAAGCAGTTCAATTTGAATTATGGCAAATTTGCAACAACAATTGCAAATTTTGTTACTTGAATCATGGAAGAGTTTTTAGCACCCCAGAAAAAATGGTGCAAAACATACAACAAGCCAAGCAATTTATATCGGACAAGAATAAAATGAAACCATATAATTGCATTGGGCTGATTGGTGGTGAGTTTTTTCAAGGCCAATTATCAACCGAAGCGCTGAAACAAGAATTTTTGAGCCTTATATCGGCAATGAATGAACAAATTGTTGACAAAAACGTATTAGAGTTGTGGATTACAGCATCTCTTATGGACGAAGACTTAACGGATTTGTTTGCATCACTGGATTTGCTTGATTTTGACAAGATGGATGATGATTGTAGGGTGTTTTTGTGCACTTCCTACGATTCACAAGGGCGCTTTAGGGACGACAACCATAAACAAATATGGTATAAAAACCTAGAAATAATCAAAGAAAAATACCCAAAACTATTTCTACACACACAAATAATCACAACACAAGCCTTTTTGGAAGAAGTAAACGACGGGGGCTTTTCTTTTGAAAAACTTGACAAACTATCAGGCGTAGATTACAAACTCCCAGGTAGCTTTAGAATATATTACACAGATAAAATCAAAAACAAAGAAGCATACCCTAAGCATTTGAGAGAAGTAAAACCACAGTTTCCACCAAAATTCTTTGTTGAACACAGGGATGACTTTTTATGCTTTTTGAGAAAAATGGCGGACTTTTACGGCGCAGATAAGCTTTTACAATTTGC
>JAEIGA010016125.1_pt1 | contig 11373 bp, 15 predicted proteins | sample 9270691 | NCBI WGS metagenome assembly JAEIGA01 (sample SAMN17057246, study PRJNA624740) | gut metagenome | biome: biome; isolation source: fecal sample | host: Bos grunniens | place: China: Xizang | collected 2019
ACGGCGAAATGTATGAGGGCGAATATCGGTTCGGCTTTGAGGATTTGGAGCCGGGAACCGCGGTGATCCTTTCCTGGCGGAACGGAAAGTGGTCCATCGAACGGGAAGACCCCTGGGCTGCGTTTGGTTAAGAACCGGCAGGAAAGAAGAACAGGTCAGTATCATGCAGCCTCCGGGCTGAGCGAAAAAACGGAAATATAAGCACAGCAAAGCCGCCGGCAAACCTGCCGGCGGCTTTGAAACATGATCATGATTTCCTTTGTGTTATCTGTCCTCTTCCTGCTTCGCGGGCTTTGTTTCTTCTGTTTCCTTTGCTTTGCTCTTCTCAATGCCAGAGAGAACGGCCATGGCGCCTCCGGCGATGACGAAGACAAGCCAGCTGTGCCGATAACTGCCTTCGATCCAGCCCCAGATAAAGAAGATAACCACCGCAAGAATCGGAATGATGGTGTTCAGGGTTTTCTTATCCATAATCAACTTGATCGCACAGCGCTTATTGGACCGGGGGCAAAATCTGCGTTCTGAAACACCGCCTGCACCGTTTTCACTACCGCTTAAGCCGAACCGCTTGCAACAGTTCCGGATTCCCTGTACAATCAAATTAACGTTATTATGCTCGGAGGTTATATCTATGAGAAAGAGTATCGTTCTGTTTCTGAGCTTTGTGATGCTGCTGAGCGTCGGCGGTGCCGCCGGAGCAGACGATGATACCGTAAACGTTGTGATTACAGATGAAGGGAACGAAGTATCTGTCACGATTGACGGAGAGCCGGTGGAACCGCCTCCGACAGGGGAAACGATAACCGGGGTTGAAACAATTGCTTATGAAGATCAGGATGGTCAGAGTACGATTAACGTCAGTGTCAACGATATGACCGCGATAGAAAACAAATCCTCGGTCATTGCGGAAGTGAAGGACGATGTTACGGCATCTGGCGTTGGGGTAATATCCGTTGGTGAGACAAAAGCAACAATTCAGGCAAATCAGAATGTTGCCGCCGCCGGTGAAGTACAGGCAACAGGTGCACGAGTAACGGCGGAAAACGGCGGATCTGCAACAGCCAGGATCGGCGGCGATCTTACGGCAACGGCAACAGACGGACCTGCTGTCGGCGCTTCTGTGCAAGCCAATGACGGCGGTATGGCGGCACTGACCGTGGGAGGAAGTATAATTCCGTTGGGGAATGAAACCCAGGGACTAAATGCTTCTGCAGACGGAGAAGATTCCACAGTGGGAATTGTGGTTCTCGGTGACGTTGTAGGAGGCATTACAGCCATTGATGCACACACCGACAACGGAGGTGTTATAACGGCCGATGTCTATGGTGATGTCAACAGCGGCGGAACAGGTATTGACGCCGACAGCAAAAACGGAGGAGAGCTGCATGTTTATGCCGCAGACTACGTAAGCGGCGAAAGAGGGACCGGCGTCCACGTGGAGAGTGAGGGTATGGACAGCTGGGCATCTGTGATTGTGGAAACAGATATTTCCTCCGGTACCGCAGCCGGTATTTTTGCAGAGGGAAGCAACGGCGGCGGTGCAAATGCATCAGCCGGCGGAACCGTTACAGGGGAAGTCGGCATCCTGGTAGATAATGATGACGGTCGTGTTTCGATTGATGTGGTTAATCTGGATACCGGCGTCACAACGAATCTGGAGGGCACACACAATGTTGCCGCATCCGAAGCCGGTATTGAGATCAGAAAATCCCATGCTGAAGACAATGATGATACCCAAACAACTGTTGCGATTGACGGCGTGCTGAGCGTGGAAGAAGGAGGAACGCCGATTCTGTTGGGTGAAGCTGTGACGGAGACGGATGTCGCGACGATCAATATTACCGTTTGGAAGATTGAAGGGCAGAGCAACGATGCAATTGTGTCAGGCGGAGAAGGGGCTGCGGCCGCGGCTCTTCAGAAGAGTATAAACTACATCATCAAAATCGCGGATAATGAGGATTCCCAAACGGTATTCGGCGGTCAGTATCAGAACGGAGATGTACTGACGGAAGGTGAACACGAGATTATGCTGACCGTACCGGAAGGCTTTGAAATTACTTCGGCATATGCGACGGACGGTTCCGAGGTTCCTATCACCAAAGGAAGCGACGGTCGATACTATGCCGTTATTCCTGCCGGCGGCGGTATCCTTTTGAACGCGACTCTCGGAAGAACTGACTGGATCAATCATTATGATTCTTACAGCAGCGGGACCGCCTCTATGTCCCCGTTGGGAGCTTCCATTGCCGGCGGCCTGCGCTTGACATCAGACGGATATATGCTGACGCTCACGCCTGTCGCACACACCATGACCTTTGTTCGCAGCACACTGGAACGTTTTGCCAAACTGAATGATGCCTTCTTTATCAGCACACCCAACGGATCCTGCGAGGTTTCTCTCTCCGCGATTCTGAATTATGATGAGAAAGCGGTGAACTTCCGCTTCGACCTTACAGACGGTGCTGTCGAAATCTATGCCAACGGAGCACTGATTCAGCAAGTCAGCCCCAAATAGTAAGGATGACTTTCCAAATAAGGACGTAATGCTTTCAACCACGATATAGTCAAAAAACAATGGGAAGGAAAAACATGATGGAACAGAAGAAAAATCTGTCTCTTGTCAACTGCATTGCGACAAGCCTGTTGGCATATTTCTTTACGGTGCCGGTGCATGAACTGTTTCATGCGCTTACTTCTCTGGCGTATGGGGATAAAGTCCTCATCTATTCGGCCACTGCCGTTCAGCCCGGCAATTTGATCAATTATGGAGCGCTGTCGCCGTTTCATCGGATTATGGTCGGCGGAGGAAGCGCCTCTATCCTCAATGCCATGATTGGCGTCATTCTGGCAGTCATCCTGCTCAAATGTACGATGGGTCCGATTTGCAGAGTCTTTCTTATTCAACTGATGGGTGCTCAGCTTGCTCAGGGCTTCGGGTATTTCCTGATCGGCGGCCTCTTTGCCGTCGGCGACTGGGCATGTGTCTTCTCCTGTTTTCAAGAATCTCCTGGTTTTGTGACAACGATGCGGATCATCTTGGCGGTTGTTGGCTCCGCTGGAATGGTAGCAGAGTTTTTCCTTCTGAACCATATGTCCTACTATTTTATTGAACATCCATCCGATAAGAAGGAGAAAATGCCGGTTGCTTTGAAACTGCATCTCCTGATGTTCATCCTGGGAATCGTAATCGGACTCATCGTATCCCTGAAATCACCCGCGCTTGCTTCAGGGGAACTGTCGCTTGGGTTGTCACTGTTTTTCAATCTGATGTGGATTCCATTCTTCTGGGGCTTCATGTTCACGGGCGTTATGAATGTCCTGCCTCCGAAGGAGAGCCGATTCCTCTATCCGCTTCCCGCCAAACCAAACTGGCTTTTGTTGGCCGTAGCCGTCATTCTGATCCTGGTCGATATCTTTATATTCGGCCCGGGAATCTATTTTGCCTGAACGGATATAGAAAAAAGCATAGCAAAGCCGCCGGCGTGATCTGCCGGCGGCTTTGAAGCATTTTCATGTCATTTTATTTGACTACGAGATCCCACCAGACCGGATAACTGCCGTTGGCTAATATATATTCTTTGCCATATTGTTCCTCTACCATTTTGTAGAATGCAATGGTCTGTGCGTCATCAAGTGACGTGCCCTTGTGGCAGTCTTTGCATAACCACACGCTGCCATTCCATTCTGCAGGCTTTCCGCAGTACCAGCATGTGCCTTCGCCGGCGCCGCCTACACCTCCAGCAACGTTTGCCAGATCTTCATCGCTGAGGGCATGAGGTCTGCCGGCAAGAATCTTCTTGCCCTCTTCACCAAACATATCGATGATATTGTCAATAAGTTTGTCAGTCATTTACATTACCTACTTTGTATCAACGGTTATTTCTTATAGACCGGTTTTGACTTCAGGTATTTATCACACAGGCGGTCGATGCTTTCACGGAAGAACTCCCGCTGCGGGGTCAGGCCGTGATAGAAGCGCAGAGAGTCGATCTCCTCGGGAAGCGTATCGGGAAATTGAAAATCTTTCATCATGATCGGAACGATGTTCTTTTCATCCCTGATTGCCTCGGCAATCTCCTGACACACCCAGTCTTCCGGTTCATTGCAGCGGTCCAGCGCATGCGGCGAGCAGATCAGGAGAAAGTCCGTGCAGGCGCGGATGCTGGTGAGCAGGGCTTCGTTGAACTTTCCGGCATTCAGGACCTCCGCATCACAAAAGACACTGTAGCCACGCTCCTGCAGGGCCTGGTAGATCAGCATGGCGGCCATCTCGCCGCCGTCGCGGCGGTAGCTGATGAAGATGTCGTGAGGACCTTCTGGATCTTTGGCCCTATTGACAGCCTCAGACTCCTCGGCGGCTTTCTTTTTCTCCTCTTTTTCCTTTTCCTTGCCGATGATCGAAACAGCCACGATGGCAATTCCACCCGCGAAAACTGCAAGCCAGCTCTGTTCAATACCTGCATACATCAGGATAAACATGAGCAGTACCGAGACCATGGCAATGATGGGAATTAACTTTTTCGGATTCATGATGTTTCGGTTCTCCTTTTTTTACATGCCTGCAGCTTATTTGTTCGGCAGCCGCTTACTCTTTTTTGCCTGCGGTATCAGATTCATTTTTATTCTTGTCCTTGCTGTTGCTTATGGAGGATATGACAGCCATGGCGCCTCCGGCAATGACGAAAATAAGCCAGCTGTGCTGGAAGGTGTCGATCCAGCCCCAGATAAAGAAGATAACCACCGCAAGAATCGGAATCATGGCGTTCAGGGTTTTCCTATCCATATTCATTCACTCCTTGTTGTTATTCAGGAAAGCGTCTGCTACCCGTTTTTTTAATCTCCTCTGGCAATGGCAGTTCCCAGAAAGACGCCGTCATAGAAGAAGTAGATCTCATCGCCCGCGTTCAGGGCATCTGCGGTTCCAATGTTGACCGAGGTTCTGAGCGGCACGCCGGGCTTCACCTCATCGGCCGACACATAGGAGGCATAGGTCTTGACAGCAGTTCCGTCGGCATTCCGAAGCTCAAATTTGGACGGTTCAAAGGTCTGTACGGAACCGGTAGGATTTTCCAGCGCGTAACCGAAGCTCCAGATCTTTCCGCCTGCCAGACTGACTTTCAACTCGTCAATGGTCAGACCGTTTGCCAGCGTGTAGGGGAGAGCCGGGGCGTCTGCCTTCGAGGGGAGCGGAATGGCATGTTCGTCTCCCTGCTGCTGCGGGACCGCGGCGGGGGGAGGTGCGTCCGCGGGACTCTCCGCGTTTTCATAGTATGCAAGGTAAGCGCCCATATCCATCACGAGATAGCCGCCCTCTACGGTTATGGGATAGGTTTCGCCGGAAACGGTGGCTGTGCCGCTGCCGTCGCCGTTATCGGTCCAGGATTCTTCCTGCACCATGCCGAAAGCGTTGGCGGACAGGGTTCCGTCCGGATTAAAGGTGAGCGAGATGCTGTCGGCAAGGCCCATCTCCACAAGCTGTTCATGGCTGATGGGCATGCCGCCCTCCTGGGAGTAGGCCTTCCAGGTGCCCACAAAAGGCGAGACGCTCTCTTTCTGTGCCAGGGCAGGCGCAGCTGCAGGTTTTTCACTGGGGCCGTCGGGCTTAACCTCAATATCATCCTGCTTGGCTTCAGCCTCAGCCGGCTGTGCTGCGGCTTCTTCCGCGGGGGCGGCCGGTTCCGCGGCGGGTTCTGCAGACGCAGCCGGTTCCGCGGATGCCGCGGGTTTCGCCGATGGTGCCGGGACCTCCTGCGTGGCCTTGCCGCATCCGATGAGTAGCACGCACAGGCACAGTGTAAGAACAGTAAACAAAATACTTTTTTTCATCCGTCCAGCTTTTTCCTCTGTCTCTTATTGGACCAGGGGCCACCAGGAGGGGTACTGGATGCCGGGATAATGCGCGGCCTCCATGGCACGGATGATCTCGATGGTTTCGGCGTCGGAGAAATACTGATCCATGCCGCACTTCGGGCAGGTCCAGAAGGGATCGCCGTAGGGGCTGTTGATCCTGTTCATGGCAACGCTGCCGGTGCAGCAGGGGCAAGTGGCCTCGTCGGCGCCGCCGACACCGCCGGAGACCTGTGCAGCGTCCTCGTCCGAGAGAGGTGTGATGCCCTCATCCATCTTTGCCTTGTACTGCTTGAGAAGGTCTGTGAATTTGCTGTTTTCCATGTTCGTTCTCCTTCGGTTTTGATTTTGTATGTTGACAGATTAAGATTCTGTTCCGTCCGTATGCGATGTTTCCCGATTGGCGTTCAGCTCATTCAGTTCTCTGACCTCGGCCCTGTACCGCAGGAACATGATCAGCCAGATCAGAAAGAAGCCGACCGTCTGCACACCCGTCATGATCAAAAGCTCGACCGGTTTTGTCACCCAGCCCAGAAAGAGTGCCAGGGGAGGAAAGCAGACGACGACGATCAGATAGTGCAGGAAAGTTGCTTTCAAAAGGGACCAGTTCTCAATTTCATAGAACGCCGTGCCGCCCATGCAGAGAAAGCCGAAAATACCGGACAGGAAAAGGTCCAGCGTCAGTGCGCCTGCCGCGCTGCCGACGCGCTGGACCAACAGGTCTGAGACAAGCCTGTCGTTCCCGGTGGCCCAGGAGATAACGAGCGAGACCAGAATGCCGAGAGGAAAGCCGATTGCCCCTCTCCGCAGAAATTTCATCAGCATGCCGAAGCCCCCTTTCCCTTCAGACGACGGCGGATTTCCGGAATGCAGCGGCGGGAGGCCCAGGTCTCCATCCCGCCCTCCAGCTCAAGCCGCAGGGTGCCGCTGATGGTGAAGTCGTAGCGTGCGACCTTGCGCAGGTTCACAATCTCATAGCGGGATATTCGAACGAAGCAACGGCTGTCGAGCTGCTCTTCCAGACTCTGCAGGGTCCGGCGCGAGAGCCAGCAGCCATCCGCGGTCAAAATACGGACGGATTTGCCGTCCACCGAAGCCAGGATGATCTCGGACTCTGCCAACGTTTTCAAATTGCCCCTGCCGTCCAGAACCGTCAGGGTATGACCGCCCCCGGCGGCGATTCTCTCCATCAGGGCGGCGACCTCGGCGTCCTGTTCGGAGGCACGCACCGTGATCTCAATACCGGATAGTGCAGAGTCCGGCTCAAAGCGAATACGGATGTTCTTCATTTATGCCGCACCGCCTTTCCGCATGACGGGATGGATACAGCTGCCGTCCGTTATGCTGCGATAGCGGCAGTCTGTACATCCGGGCGCCGTTCGATATTTCAGCTCGCACCAGACCTGGTGAGGCCACCCGGTTTTCGTACGGCATACCCGGCAGCTGTAGAGCGGACAGCCGCTGCGGATGATGCCCTCTGTCTCGTTCATGACGCCCTCCTGCCTGAAACGCTCGTAATCCTCTGGAACGAATCATACTGAAGAAAACGGCCGAGTGCAAGCGAATTTCCCTAAGCGGTCGTTTTTTCAGCGCAAGCGGTATCAGTATTCCCCCTGCCGAAGGGCAGGGGGAAGGGGCTGTGAATAACAGCCAAGGAAAGAGGGCTGAGATCCCGCAAGAAAGGGATCTCAGCCCAACGATTCTGTTCTGTCCGGTTTTGCAGCAGGCGGCCGGCCCGTGCAGCTCAGTCTTCCGCCTCCAGAAACTGCACATCGGCGTCGCTCAGGGGGCTTGCCGCCGCGCGGATATTCATCTGCAGCCGCTCGGGAGAGGTCGTGCTGACGACGGCATACACATTCATGGTGCTGCTGAAGAAATAACGCATGGCGACCTCGGACACGGAAATACCGTCCCGCTCAGCCAGAACCTCAGCGCGCTGAAGACGCCGCATGTTCTCGTCAAACAGATAACCTTTCTGAGAATAGACATCCAGCACGCGGCGAGCCGCCTCGTAATCAAAAGCTTTGAAACGGCCGCTGAAAAAGCCCCGTCCCAGGCTGGAATAGGCAATGACGGGCATCCGGTTCCGGGTGTACCAGTCTCTGGCTTCCCGGTTTTCCGGACCCGCGACGGTGACGCAGCCGCCGCCCCAGGGATCCTGCATCTGCCTGGTCAGTCCGTAATTCGGGCTTGAGACGGAGAAGCCCGACAGACCGTGGGAAGCAGCGTAGCGGTTGGCCGCCTCAATGTGCTGATGGGGCCAGTTGGAAACGCCGAAAAGCCTGATCTTGCCGGCTTTCTGATGCTCGTTCAGGGTGTCGATGAACTCCTCAACCGGGGTTTTCGGGTCATAGCGGTGCAGCAGATAGAGATCGATGCAGTCAGTCCGCAGCGCTTCCAGACTCCGGGCAAGCTGTTCACTGATGACCTGCCGGTCGACATGCACGATCCCGTCTTTGATGTCCCCGCATTTGCTGAGCAGCACGACCTGCTCACGGCATCTGCGGGATTCCATCCATTTGCCGAGGGCCTGCTCCGCCCTGCCGTAGCTGCGTGCGCTGTCAAACGCGTTGACGCCGCAGGCCAGAACGCTGTCAAGCAGGTCTGAGGCCGCATCTTCATCCCTTGAAATCGCCGGATTCGCTGTGCCAAAGAAAATGCGGGAGACCGGACGCTGAAGTCCGGATATCTGCCCCATGCAAACCTGTCCGTTCACGGCTGTATTCATGGATTCCTGCCTCCTGCTGTTCGTCGGGAAAATGCCGGCTTATTATTCCGCTTCGACGGCGGCTCTGACCTTCTTCATCTCGGCGATGGCCTCGAGCTTGTAGGTGGTCAGCGCTTTGATCAGGCTCTTTGCGCTGAACTCCGCGCTCATTTTGAATTATCCCTTCCTGGTTTTTCCCATACCCGGTCTTTCCCCCTCTCGGGGTCAGCAGCGGTACGTCTGACTTTTCGGGGCTCATGCGGCCGTTTGCCTGCGGGAAGCATGCTCCGGCATCGCTGCCAAGCCCTTTCATAAACGCACCGCGCCCCGTTTCTTACGGACGGCAGGAATGGATAATTATTTATACGTCAGTCAGGGCGGGATGTCAAGACGCGGACGCGAAAGAAAGGAGTTGATAATTATGCGGTTATATGCTACAATTCTTGCTATTTCGACGATATTGTTCTGCGAATATCGGCATGTCATTGTACGAAACAAGAATGCAGGGCCTTGACAGGCGGCCTGTCGTTCATTATAATAGGTGAACGAGAGGTCACCTTTCTGCGTATGGAGCTTATGTTGGGCAGCGACACGAAAGAGAGAAACCTGGAAGACAGGTATTATGAGCAGGCCGCAGCCTGTGCGAGGGAGCAGAATTGTATGAATGAAGTGAATAAAACGCTGTATATCCCTTTGTATGGAAAATCAAAGGTGAGTCGGCAGGGGATTATTCTGAACGATCCCAGCGCCGAAGAAATCTGGAAAGAGGAGGCATTCCCAATCCATGGGAAGTCAAAATCGAAATGGCTGGCTTACAACATGGCCATGAGAGCCCGTGTTTTCGATGACTGGACAGACAGTCAGCTGCAGAAAAACAAAAATGCATTGGTACTTCATATCGGATGCGGGCTGGACAGCCGCTGCAGGAGGATACAAAACGCTTGCGCGCAATGGGTAGACTGCGACCTTCCGGCTGTCATAGAGATTCGCAAAAAGCATTTTCAGGAGAATGAGTGGTACCATATGCTGGCTTTGGATGCTTCCAGACCGGATCAGATCGGATCGCTTCCGGACTGCGGTACAGCCATTGTTATCCTTGAGGGACTCAGCATGTATCTTACCAACAGCCAGGTGCGGAGTTTGCTGCAGGCACTTGGCGAAAAGTATCAGGAGCTTCATATCCTGATGGACGTTTATACCGAATTCGGGGTCAGGGCTTCGAAATATAAAAACCCGGTAAATGACGTTGGCGTCACGGAACTGTATGGGATAGATGAGATCGGGAGCATCATCAATGACCTTCGGATCAGATTCGTAAAGGAGCACAGCTTTACCCCTGAGGCCTTGGTCAATGAGCTTGCACCGCTGGAAAGGCTGTTCTTTCAGCTGCTGTTTACCGGAAAGACATACAGAAAGATATACCGTCTGTATGAGCTTGAAGCATAGCTTCACTCCTATTTCTGTTTGATGCGGAGGCTTCATAAAAAGAATGTGTGACAGTCGGTGCTCTGACCGCTTCCCGTTTATCGTCATGATCGCAGGCTGCCGGCTTGCTGCTGAGAGGAATTGGCGGCACAATCAAAGAAATGCGTTTTTCACAGCATGCGCAAAGCGGCCGCGGAAGGGGAGTGGTCAATAAGCCCCGTCCGCGGCCGCGTTTGTGTTCTGCTGTTGTCATGCCGTCACTTTCTGCACGCTTCCCGCAGCATCTTGTCCATGGTTTTGCGATCCTCTTTATCTGCTGCGTGGTAGGCTTCCAGGTGACGGGCGTCTTGATCGGTCACCGGGAGCCGGTAGTCCGACAGGCCGAGAAGATAGTCGGCAGAGCAGCCGAACAGGGCGCAGAGGTTCCGGATTGTTTTGTCATCCAGACTGCGGCGTCCGTTCTCATACATGGAGACGGCTGTGTTGCCTACATCCAGGGCCTGCCCCACTTCCTGCTGGGTCATGTTTTTCTGTCTGCGCAGTTGGCGGATTCTGTTCATGGATGTGCCTCTTTCATAAGAAAAAGATGATTGTGAATCAGTTACATGTTTATGCGCATATATTTATACAGCCTTTTCTTTGATATTGTCAAGTGAGTGTTCCGCAACATCAAAACCGACAGGGGGACGGCTGAAAACCGTTCTCCTGTCGATTGAAAAAGCGGTTTTTACTGCGCGCTCAGGCGTTTTTCCATGCCCTGCAGGGCCGAGCGCAGGAAGAAAGCGCTGGCGATCAGCGAGACGATCTCGGCGATGGGAAAGCACCACCAGACATTGTTGACATCCCCGGTCAGCGACAGAAGCCAGGCCGCCGGGATCAGGGCCAGAAGCTGGCGGAGGATCGAGACAAAGAGAGAATACATGCTGCGGTCCAGCGCCTGACAGGCCGAACCCGCCACGATGCAGAAGCCCGCGAAGACAAAGCTCCAGCTGATGCGCCGCAGGGCTTTTACGCCGATCTCGAGCATCGCCTCGGAGGGGTTGAAGATGCTGAGAAGCTGCGCCGGGAAGAGCTGGAACACCAGCAGACCCAGCAGCAGGGCAGCGGTGGCATACAGGACGCTGAAACCGATGGTGCGGTAGATGCGATCCTTCTTCCCGGCGCCGTAGTTGTAGCCGATGATCGGGATCATCGCGTTGTTCAGACCGAAGACCGGCATGAAGAAAAAGCTCTGAATCTTGAAGTAGACGCCGTAGACGGCGACGGCCGTCGAGGTGAAGGCGCCGAGAATGATGTTCATCAGATAGTTCGTGACCGAACCGATGCCCATCATCAGGATGGACGGGAAACCGATCTGATAGATGCGCCGGATGATGCGGCCCACAGGGCGGATG
>JAEIGA010016126.1_pt1 | contig 11373 bp, 8 predicted proteins | sample 9270691 | NCBI WGS metagenome assembly JAEIGA01 (sample SAMN17057246, study PRJNA624740) | gut metagenome | biome: biome; isolation source: fecal sample | host: Bos grunniens | place: China: Xizang | collected 2019
ACTGTGGATATTCAAAATGCGGATAATAAAAAAAAGACAGCTGAAAGGCTGTCTTTTTTTTTAGTCGCCGAGTCATCGAGACACCAATACTCCGAATTATTTAACTTGAGGTCTTGGCGACTTGGTGACTCGGAGTCTTTATTCCACAAACTTCAAGCTGTATAAAATACTTTCTTGTTGTCTTAGCAAATCTCTTTTGTCTTTGTTAGGATAATAAATCCAACCTTCTGCTGTGATGATTTTTGAACTTGTAGGATCGACGATGCTGTACGATACGAATGGCCCTGCCATGAAATCGCCTACAACGTTCCACATACCGCGTGTTTCAACAGCATAACCGGCTGGGAACTTAGGCAATGTTTTAGATATAGGTGTAACAAATTCTTTGTCTGTTGTCATGTAAGAACCTTCGGCTGGTCCTGGAATGTATTTCTTTACGATAGAGTCGCGGACTTTGATGATATTGTTTGGGTTAAAGTCAGCAGTGTCTTTGTAAGGCAATTCGTAAATCATGAATGCCAAACTCTTGTCTGCCTGTTCGTTACGAATCCACATGAAGTTGTCTTTGTCGATGCCTATGAAGTATCCTTCAGGGATATTCATGGTGACGCCGAATCGTTTTTTCAGCTGATTGACGATTTTGGTGTCTGTCGTAGGACGGAAAAATTCTTGGAAGCGTTTTCTTTCATTGTCATCAAAGATGAGTTTCAAGCCGTCTTTTTGTGTCTCGAAAGCTCTGACCCAAGACTCTGGTGATGAAGCGGTTATTCTTACCACGAATTGAGGTTCTGCCATCCAGTTTTTCTGTGTCTCAACCAAAGGCTTTTCGATGTCTTTGTCTATCTTAGCTATGATGAGGTTGCGGTGTTTTTTGAACATATCGTTCAAAGCATCAAGGTTGATGTGTGCCACTTTGAAGTTTTTCTCAGGCTGAGGAAGCCCGTATTGTTCCTGCTCGAAGAAATTGCGGACGGCTTCGCCCATCTGTCCTTTCCATTGCTCGTCGTTTTGTGTCACCAAAAGAATTTCCGATGAGCCTCCAACAGAACGAGACTTCTTTATCTCATTGCTTTTTTCTTCAAAACATGAAGATAATGTCAATGAAAATAATACTGCTACAATTAAACTGATCTTTTTCATATTATTTTTTTTTGATAACGTTAGAATGTCATGATTATTACATTCTCCATATTTCATTCCTAATTTCTGATTTTAAGTTTCTGTCCTATTTTTAATACAGCTTTAGAATCTAAACCATTGAGTTTCTTGATCTGTTCAACGCTAACGCCGTATTTCTTAGCGATGTCCCAAAGGTTGTCACCAGATTTCACAGTGTGAATTAATGGACCTTCGATTGAGGAAGAATTGCTTGAAGAGCTGGCTTTTATCTTGAGTTTTTGTCCTACTTTAAGCATTGCGTTTTTATCGAGGTTGTTGAGCGTTCTGATTTGTTCAGCGCTGACGCCATCAAATTTCTTTGCGATATCCCAAAGGTTATCGCCAGATTTCACTGTATAGATGACATAGCCTCCGCTTGTTGTTGTGCTTACATTTTGTGTTTTTGTTTCTGCTGGAGGGTATACTTTAAGTTTTTGTCCGATGCTTAAGTTTGTGGATTTCAAGTTATTCCATTCTTTAAGTTCGGTTACGGTGCATTTGTATTTCTTTGCGATTAGGCTAAGGTTTTCTCCTGATTTCACTGTGTGGATTTTCTGTTCTGTTGAGCGTTCCACAGGTTGAGAGTTGCCTACTTGAGCCATAGGTGCGCCTGAACTATATACGATGAGCTTTTGTCCAGGATATATTGTAGTGCTTTTGAGTTTATTCCACGTTTTCAATTGGTTAACGCTGATACGATATTTATTTGCGATGCTTCCGAGGCTTTCTCCGCTCTTCACGATATGGACGCTTCTATCGCTTACTTTCTTCATCTCTTCTTCGAGTTTTGCTCTGTCGATGCCTTTCTTTGTCTTGAAAGCATAAACTTCTTTTTCATGAACAATGAAGCTGTCTATATATTTTTCAGGGAGGCGTAATGACATAGGAGTCTTTGCGTTAGCAGGAATTATGCTTGCTTTGTATTGAGGATTGAAGAACTTGATGTCTTCCATTGGGATGTTGAGCATTTCGTGAAGTTGGTCGAAATGAAGAGGTTCGTGTACTGTCACGCTGTCGACGCCGTCAGCCATGATGCCAGGGTCGGTAGGGTAGAGGTTATGTTCTTGAGAATAGTTCATCACATAATTTACTGCGATGAAAGCAGGCACATAACCGCGTGTTTCTTTAGGAAGGAAAGGCCATACAGCCCAGTAGTTTTTCAATCCGCCAGCGCGACGAATAGCCTTGTTGACATTGCCGCCGCCTGAGTTGTAAGCCGCCAATGCCAAGAACCAGTCGTCATATTTGTTATAAAGGTCTAAGAGATGCTGACAAGCGGCTTCTGTTGCCTTCACTGGGTCCATGCGGTCGTCAACTAATGATGTCACATTCAATTTATATGTCTTGCCAGTGGCGTACATGAACTGCCACAATCCTTTAGCGCCCGCGTGTGAGCCTGCGCGTGGGTTTAAGGCAGATTCAACGACAGCAAGGTATTTGATTTCCAAAGGAATGTTGTATTTGTCTAAAGCCTGTTCGAACATAGGGAAATAAATGTCGGCGAGACCTAAAATCCTACATGTGTGATCGCGTTTTCTTACGGCATAAACATCGATGAAACTTTTGACATGGTTGTTGTAAACCAATTCGATAGTGGTTTGTTCTCTCAATTTTGCGATACGCTCGGCATAAACGCTGTCAGGAAAACTAGGGATAAAACCTTCAGGATAGTTATAAATGTTTTCAGATTTGGAACTTGATTCAAGTTTGTTTTGTTCGAAATATGGAATGTTGGCAAGGTTCTCTATCATTCCCATCATTTCGTCAGACTCTTCAACGATGGCTTCGCCTGAATTTTCTTTGTCGATGCGTTCTTGCAATGCCATTTCGATACTGTCGATGACTTCTGCGTCGAGGGTGTCGCTGATGATGTTTTCATCCTTAATTATATATTCGTTGTCGTTATAATAGTCGAAGACTGTGTCGAACTCGGAATATGTGTCGAGATTAGAATCTGTGACAATGTCGTCCGTGTTTTCATAATGAAAATTAAGATTATTGTCATCGGCTATTTCTGTATCTTGGAGAGTGCTGCTCTCTTCTGTAGGTTTTTCACAATTTTTATTAAGAATTATAGAGCTATATTTTTCTATGACTTTACATGAAGTCATTGATAATAAGATGAATAGTGATGATAAGAATAAAAGTTTCTGCTTCGCTTTTTTCATTTTTTGTAAATAAAAATTAAGGATTATTATATTGTGCAAAGATAACGTAATAATGGGAAAAAATCTTACTTTTGTAAAATAAAAATCGATAAAAATGAAGAAAAATAGTACGCTTATTTTATTGTTAGGATTGTTGTTGCTTACATTTAAAGTTCAATCGCAGGAAATTGATTTGCCAGAGTGGAGGAAGATGAAATATCTGTCGGAAGAGGAGATGTATATGCCTATCACGAATCGTGGTTTTGAAGAGACGGCGCCACCGGCTGGAGAGGTGCGTTTTCCTGGAGAATACGAGCCTATGCAGGCAGTTATGATTGTTTATCCTCTTGGGATTCCTTTGGAGCTTGTGAGGGAAATGGCGGAAGATTGTAAGGTTATAACAGTTGTGACAAGTGGTAATCAGAGATATGCGGAGGCTGATTTTAAGTCGGTTGACGTTAATATGGATAATGTGGAATTCTTGAATGCGAAGACGGATTCTTATTGGATTCGTGACTTTGGCCCATGGTATATTTTTGATGGCAAAGAGCCTGCTATCGTGGATAATAAATATAATCGGCCTCGTCCGAATGATGATATGCTTCCTGGTGAATTCGCTAAATATTGGAATATTCCTATGTATGGAATGAATGTGGTTCATACTGGAGGCAATATGATGCAAGACGGATTCGGCGTTGGCGTGTCTGATGATATCGTTGTGACAGAGAGCGTTGAGAATGGGGTTACAGAAGAGCAGGTTTATGAAAGAATGAAAAATTATCTCGGCATAGATCCTTATCATGTGACTATTGACCCTCAAGGCGATTATATTGCACACGTCGACTGTTGGGGAAAATTCCTCGCTCCTGATAAGATTATGCTGGCTCGCGTCCCTAAATCAAATCCTCGTTATGAGTATTATGAAGAAGTCGCTGATTATTTCGCTACGACAAACTGTAGTTGGGGGTATCCTTATAAGATTTATCGCGTTGATATCCCTGGTAATGGAGTGATTTCTCCTTATACTAACAGTTTGATTCTTAATAAAAAAGTTCTTGTGCCGTTGGGAAGTTATTCTACCTTTAACGAAAAGGCTCTTGCACTTTATCGTGAAGCGATGCCAGGTTATGAAGTCATCGGAATTGAAAATAAAAATGCCTTGAAAGGATGGCTGAATACTGATGCTCTTCATTGTAGAACACGCGGTGTGATGGACTTCGATATGCTTTATGTCGACCATCGTAATGTGTTGTTCGGCGAACATGAATGGCAAGATTCTATGGCTGTCGTAAGTAAGGTAATCGCTTATAGCGGAGCTGAGTTGAAACAGGATTCTCTTCTCGTTTATTATAGCATCGATGGCGGTGGGTATAAAACTGTGAAAATGAGGCCAACAGGTAACACTGACGAATATGTCGCTTATATCAAAGGTTATAAGAAGAGTTCTAAAGTTGATTATTATGTTTTCGCTGCAGATGAGTCTGGACGAAATCGTCAACAGCCTGTGTTTGGTAAGGCAGATCCGCATAGCTTTACTGTCGCTGGCGAAGAAAATATATTCGAAAATAATTTTGTAAATGTTGATGTTTCACCAAATCCGATGAATGATGTACTTTGTATTAACACTGGTGAAAATGTTGATGTTACGATATATAATTCTGTAGGCCAACAACTTATATTTGTAGAAAACGAGAAACGTATAGATGTTTCGTCATTAACCGATGGACTTTATTTTGTGAAAATAGCTGATGACAAAGGAAATGTTTTCGTAAAAAAGGTCGTGAAATAAATACTTAAAACCTTAGAAGTTCGTTGTGAATTTCTGAGGTTTTTTTCTTATATTTGCAAGTTATAATAAACACGATATATATTCAATATTTTATGAACGAAAACAATAATAAGAATAATAACAAACAAGGTTTTAAAAAGAAATTTCATCCTCATAAAAAATGGCATAACCAAAAGAATCAAAATCAAAAAGAAGAAACTAAGAACCAAGAAGATAATGAGGTTTTGGACGTGGAAATCGTTGATAATGTCGATGATGTAATAATTGAAAATCTTAGTGATGATATTGAAAGCAATGATGTTGTAGAAAGTGTAGAGTCGTTGCAAGAAAATTCTGAAGAGATTATCACGTCATCAAAGAAGGTCGCCAAGGACGTTGAAGACGAAAAAGAGGATTTTAATAAACCAGAAGATAACGACGATTATTTTATTAAAATAGACTGGCCTCTTCATGATAATATGAAGAAAGAGCTCACTCCTGATTTTCACAGAGGATGCCGTATTAAAGCTGAAGAATATAGTGTTGGTAGCAATGTCTTGCGTCATAACCAATGTAAATTAGATAGCTTCAACTGGTTGAAAGATTATCAGGAAGTTCCAACTCAAGGAGAATTATTGGTTGCTGAAGTTCGCTTTAAAAACGATAGAAAAGATTTCTATAGTTATCCATCAGAATTAGAACTTATTGAAGGTGAATTGGTTGCTGTTGAAACTGCTATTGGACACGACATCGGAATTGTGACTATGGTCGGTTCTTTGGTTGATAAACAGAGAAAACGTAAAAGTAGTACATGTCCTGTAAGTGAGTTGAAGAAAATCTATCGCAGAGCTCGTATTGCTGACGTTGAAAAGTTCTTGGAATCAACAAGATTAGAAGAACGTACATTATATCGCAGTCGTGAGATTGCATTGAATCTTAAGCTTGATATGAAACTTAATGATATTGAATATCAAGGAGATAAAACAAAAGCTATATTTTATTACACCGCTGATGGTCGTGTTGACTTTAGAGAACTTATCAAGAAGTTGGCAGAAGAATTTCATATCAGAGTTGAGATTCGTCAGATTGGTTTTCGTCAGGAATCAGCTAAACTCGGTGGCATAGGTTCTTGTGGCCGTGAGTTGTGCTGCAGTTCCTGGATAACTAATTTCCAGTCTGTTACAACAAATGTCGCTAGGATTCAGCAACTTTCTCCAAATCCGCAGAAACTTGCTGGCCAATGTGGTAAGCTGAAATGCTGTCTGAACTACGAATATGATACTTATGTAGATGCCTTGAAGTCGTTCCCAGATACTCATATCGTGCTTAGGACTAAGAAGGGTGATGCTTCTTATAGCAAAACAGACGTGTTCAAAGGCTTGATGTGGTATTCTTACGTCTTTGATAGAAATAACATGATGGCGATACCTGCAGAAAAAGTCAAGGAAATCATAGATATGAATAACAAGGGTAAAATGCCAGAACAACTTGAAGATTACGCATTTATTAAGGAACAACGTAATACAGAATACGGCGAAGAAGGTCAAAATGTCGATTTAAGCAAACTCGAATAGTACATGAAATATCTTAAAAAAATAAGTTTTATATTATTGGTTGTTGCGATATTGTCATCGTGTGGCAATAAAAATGTCATTTTCGATGAAAGTGTAGTGATACCTAATGCGTCGTGGGATAATCAAGACCTTCCATATTTTGATGTTAACATAGAAGATACATTGTCTGTATATGATTTCTATTTGAATATCAGACATTTGGAAAATTATAGATATAGTAATTTCTATATGTTTCTGCATACGACATTTCCTAATGGAAATCAGACTCATGATACTATTGAATTGGTTTTAGCATATCCAGATGGTCGTTGGATTGGAAGTGGAAGTGGAAGTATGAGGAGTAATAAGATATTGTTAAACAATAATTTATGCTTCCCGTTGAAAGGAAACTATCATTTTGAGATAGAACAAGCTATGAGAGAACCTGTTCTCGAAGGCGTGACTGATGTTGGAGTTTGTTTTGAGAAAACTCTAGAGTTCTAAAATTCTAAAAATATGGCTGATTTAGAAAAAAAAGAAACAAATAAAAAGAAGAAGACCGCAGCTAAAGAACAAGGTGTTCGTTGGTATCTTGTGGTGCTTTGGTCGTTGGTTGTCATAGGCGTGGCGTCTGTTTTTGGATTGTTCTATGGCATTAGCAATGAATGGTTTGGCGATATGCCTACATTTGAAGAACTTGAAAATCCGTCAACAAATCTTGCTACAGAAATCATTTCATCTGATGGTAAAGTGTTGGGAACATATTACATAGAAAACAGATCTAACGTAAGTTATAGCGAATTGTCTCCACATCTTGTAGAAGCTTTGCTTGCTATTGAAGACATTAGATTTTATGAACATTCAGGTATAGACCAGCGTGCTTTGTTGCGTGTCGTGTCTGGTTTGGCAACAGGCAATAGCAAAGGCGGTGGCAGTACTTTAACACAGCAACTTGCAAAGAATCTTTTCCCTCGTGGTGAAAACCTCAGTGCTCCTCAACTGGTGATTCGTAAATTTCAGGAATGGGTGACAGCAACAAAATTGGAATATAATTATTCCAAAGATGAAATCATTGCTATGTATCTGAATACCGTTTTCTTCGGACATAATGCGTATGGTATCAAGAAAGCATCAGAAACATTCTTTAATTTGGATCCGAAAGACTTGAATATAGAACAAGCTGCACTTATGGCTGGCGTCGTTAATGCGCCTTCTCGTTTTAGCCCAATAAGAAATCCTGAAAGAGCATTGCAGCGTAGAAATTTGGTAATCAGTCAGATGGCTACTTATGGATTTATAACTCCAGAAGAACGCGATTCTATCTCACAGATACCAATCGATATGTCACAGTTCGGTGTGCTGGATCATAATGCAGGACAAGCAACTTATCTAAGAGAACATCTTAGATTGACACTTCATGAATGGTCTAAGACACACAAAAAAACAGATGGTACAAATTATAACATCTATAAAGATGGCTTGAAAATATATACTACTATAGATTCAAGAATGCAGAAATATGCGGAAGATGCTGTTAGAGAACATCTTGCATTAGACTTGCAACCTGCATTTGACAGACATTGGAAAGGTTATACCAATGCTCCGTTCTCTTTGGAAGAGGAAGAAATAGAAACACTTATGGAGTTGTCGATGAAACGTTCTGAACGCTATCGTAAGTTGAGAAACTCTGGTGTCAGCATGGATTCTATCAAGATAAATTTTAATACTCCAGCAAAAATGACGGTGTTTTCTTGGGACGGACCTATCGATACTATCATGACACCGATGGATTCTATGCGTTATTACAAATCATTCTTGCAATCATCGTTGATGTCTGTTGAATCACATACTGGTCATGTGAAAGCATATGTTGGCGGCATCGACTATAAATTCTTCAAATATGATCATGTGACGCAGGCTCGCCGCCAAGTTGGTTCAACATTCAAACCATTCCTTTACACACTCGCGATGCAAGAAGGTGAGTACACTCCATGTACAACAGTCCCTAATATCAGTTATAGCATTGAGATGCCAGACGGCAAGTTCTGGGAACCAAGAGACGCTGGTAAGACTATGTTCGGAGAAGAGGTTACATTGAAATGGGCTTTGGCTCATTCTAACAATAGAATATCTACATATTTGATGAAACGCTTTGGTCCAGAAGCTGTTATAGAAATGGCTCGCAGAATGGGCGTCACATCTGATATTCCAGCAGTGCCTTCTATATGTCTCGGCGTGTGTGATATTTCTTTGTATGAAATGGTTGGTGCAATGAACACATTTGCTAATCAGGGCGTTTATGTTAAACCAATATTCATTACTAAGATTGAAGATAAAAACGGTAATGTGATAGAATATTTTGACGCTGAAGAAGTAGAAGCGATGGACCAAGTCACAGCCTATAAAATGATAGAGTTGATGAAAGGTGTAGTGCAAAGTGGAACAGGCGTTCGTCTTAAATATAAATACGGACTCAAAAATCCGATTGCTGGTAAGACTGGAACAACTCAAAATCAAAGCGATGGCTGGTTTATGGGTATCACTCCAGATTTAACTACAGGTATCTGGACTGGCGCTGAAGATAGAGCTGTACACTTCCGTACAATCGGACTAGGTCAAGGATCAAATATGGCTCTCCCTGTATGGGCTTTATATATGCAGAAAGTCTATGCCGACAGTACTCTGAATATTAGCAAAGGCGACTTCCAAAAACCACTTAGTGATGTGGCTCTCGAATTCGACTGTGAATTGTACGAACAAGAACAAAGTCAGAAAAATCAAGTTGTTGCTGAAGAAGAGGAATTTTAATAAATTAGGAATAATTGTAGAGACGCAATATTTTGCGTCTGTACATGGTAGAAATAAAAATAAAAAGTTATGGCATCAAATTTCGTAGATTATGTAAAAGTGTTCTGCCGTTCAGGTAATGGCGGAGGTGGATCATTGCACTTCCATCGTGCAAAATATGTTCCTAAAGGTGGTCCAGATGGTGGTGATGGCGGAAAAGGTGGCGATGTTATAATGAGGGGTAATGCTCAGTTGTGGACATTATTGCATCTACGTTATACAAAGCATTTGTTTGCTGAAGACGGCGGTCATGGCGGCGATGCATTACGCACAGGCGCTAATGGTAAAAATATATATGTCGACGTGCCTCTTGGTACTGTAGCATACGATGCTGAGACAAGAGAACTTCTCGGCGAGATAACAGAAGATAAACAAGAAATCGTCTTGAAAAAAGGCGGACGCGGTGGCAAAGGAAACGCTTTCTTTAAATCAGCTACAATGCAGGCTCCTAAGTTCGCTCAACCTGGCGAACCTTGCGAAGAAGGCTGGATTGTGATAGAGTTGAAACTCCTCGCCGATGTGGGTCTCGTGGGATTCCCTAACGCAGGAAAATCGACATTGCTCTCAGTGGTGTCTGCAGCTAAACCTGAAATAGCCGACTATCCTTTCACAACATTGACACCTAACCTCGGTATCGTGCCTTATTATGACATGAGATCATTCATTATGGCTGATATCCCTGGTATCATAGAAGGTGCTTCTGAAGGCAAAGGCTTGGGCTTTCGTTTCTTGCGCCATATCGAGAGAAACTCAATCCTCCTCTTTATGGTGGCTGCCGACAGCGAAAATGTGAAGGAAACTTACGATATTCTTCTTAAAGAATTGAAGAAATATAATCCGGAACTCCTCGATAAAAAACGTATCCTTGCAATAAGCAAAAACGACCTTGTCGACGACATACAAAGAAAAGATATAAAGAAACATCTTCCTAAAAAGATTCCTCATATATTCATCAGCTCAGCAACAGGCGAAGGCATTAAGGAATTGAAAGACTTGATCTGGAATAGTATTAATGAGGAATAAAGATTTGCTAAGGCTATTGAACTAAGGCCATTGAACCATTAAAAAGTTCTTAGTTCAACAGCCTTGGTTCTTGGTTTAGAGTACAATGTCAAAAGTTAAAGTCATATTGTTGTTATTTGTAGCACTCGCTCATTGCTCACAGCTTACGGCTCAGAGCCAGTCAGCGTCAGTGTCAGAGTTGTTGCATCAAAACAATAAAGTCATCAAGACGATGCTCGACTATAGATATAAAGGCGGTAGCGGAGCTTTTGAACGCGACTTCTTCTTACATGTCGATTATAATAAAATATCCCGTCAGAGCTGTACTATAGGAACAACGATAATGATGTTTACCGTGCATTGCGATGGCTCATTGGGAGAATTCAATATCATAAATCCACTTAATGATCATATTAATTCGCAGTTACAGAAGTTTTTCCTTATGACAAAAGGTAATTGGAACGAATGTAAAAACAGCGACTATGAATATTTTGAAATACCGATAGTCTTCACTATTGAAGGACTTGAAACAGATGCAGTTGGTTTTATTACAAACTATGATGATGAAATAGGTTATCCTTGCGAAAATGATAGCTATTTCAAAGAAGAATTTCAAAAATTTAAGGAAAAGAAACCGAAGAAAGCTTTAAAAGCTATAGATGAACTGATAAGAAGAAATCCTTATAACGATCTCTATATACACGAAAAAGATAACTTGTTGTCAGGGCTTAAGGAACCCAAGAAATCAAAGTAACTCAAGTCTCTCAAAAACCCTCAAGTTCCTATGTTAAACTTCGACACTGAATTATTCCTTTTCCTCAACGGGCTTCACTCCGACTGGCTCGACCCGATTATGATATTCATTTCAGGGAAACTGACTTGGACGCCGTTTTATCTG
>JAEIGA010016127.1_pt1 | contig 11372 bp, 18 predicted proteins | sample 9270691 | NCBI WGS metagenome assembly JAEIGA01 (sample SAMN17057246, study PRJNA624740) | gut metagenome | biome: biome; isolation source: fecal sample | host: Bos grunniens | place: China: Xizang | collected 2019
AAAGTTCTCTAAAGCTTTAGCGGGTATGGAGCGAGAAGGTGAAAATAAATAGTTCTTTGGAACATTGGAGCAAATGACAAACTAGTTTGATAGATAGACTTAGATTCAAGAGATGTTCTTAACAAAAACTAATAAAATGTATGAAACTTCTAAATTAATCAGGTAGGCCCAATTAGCTATGGATAAAACTGATAATGAACTATCTAAGAAGAAGTATCAAGGTTATATTAAATTAGTTGAAAATCTTTAGGGATAGACTGAAATAAGCTAGGAAGAATTAGATATTGCGCAAGCTCGTTATGAAGTTCTATAGGCTCAAATTGCCTTAGAAGAAGCTCAGCACGCAAAATCTGTCGTTCGTTTAACTAGAAATGCTGAAGGTAATTGGGGTTATATGTATACCGCTGATGAAGATAAAATAGCTGAAGCAGAACAAAAATTAGAAGATGCTGAGAACAAATTATATAATACCGGTCTTGATGCAGCTAAATCCTACGCGGAACAAAGAGTAGAAATACTTAAATCTATGTATGATGAATTAACTGAAGTCCAAGAAAAAGCAGCCAAGGGTGAATATACTGATGAAGAAGCTGAAGCAGAAATTGCTAGAATTAGAGGATTCTATGAAAGAAGATATGCAGTTGCCGAAGAACAATATGGTAATGGTATGAATGTGCTTGGTGAATTTGATGCTACTATGGAATTAACTTATGGTGATGATTTAATTACATCTGATGAATTCGGAAAAATTATAAGTGACTATATAAATAATAGTAATGAAGCAATAGAAGAATGGAAAACTGAAATAAAGAATTATAGTGAAGATTTGTATATTCCATTAGATCAATTAAATACTACATTAGATAATTTATCATAGAGTGTTAAAGATACAAGTGTTCAAATAAGTAAAGATATTGGAAGACTAACAACTTTAATTGACGAAGTTTATAAAATGTGGAATGAGCCTGATAAAGACAATCCTTTTAAAATAAAAGACAAAGAAGTTGGTATTGTAGAATTTATATCTTCGGCTTTAGAAAGTGTAGCTAAAAATTTAAATATAGGATATGACAACCTAATTAATGAAAGTCAAAAAATTGATTTTACACCATCAAAGGTAGAGACTGGAGTAGACGATACGGGAAAAGAGCCTGTCAAAGAGCCTGAAACTCCTAAAGACCCAGTTGTTCCTGATTCAGGACTTAGTGGTGGAGGAGCTATAACAAATACTAAGCCTCCTTCTACAACGAATATTAAGCCTTCTAAAAACTGGTATCCTTTTGAAAATCATGGCTTAAAATCTTGGGATGAAGAATAGATGTTAAAAAAAGCTGGTGTCTCAGAATGGGATGATATTTTAGGAACAAATAAAAAACCCGAGAATGGAGAAATAGTACGTTTTAGCGAGTTTGCTAATGTATCAGCATATACTGACAAATTCGAAGAATTTGCAATTGGAACCAATGGAAGTGGTTATGGGGCAATTGTCGGAGAACCCATATCTCAAATAATAACAGAGAAGCAGGCAGATGGAACAAGTACAAACATAACAAAACAGTATTATCCAATTATAAGCTTTAATGCTGTTATATTATCTGGCGGAGGGAAAGGTTTGGTAACAAATGACAAACTCCAACTTATGGCTTATATTTCTGAAGATGATTTACCAACTCTTTTAGCCAGCTATGATACAGGCGGTTACACCGGTCAGTGGGGTCCTGAGGGCAAGTTAGCAACTCTTCATGAAAAAGAAATTGTATTAAACAAATATGATACAGAAAACTTCTTACAAGCTATTGAAATGGTACGTTCCATAGCCGATTTCATAGAACAAAATGCCTCTACTTCTGCTCTTGGATTACTTGGATATGGCAATCTTAATATTCCTTATTCAAAATCTGACGAAATCTTACAACAAGAAATCACAATTCATGCAGATTTCCCCAATGTATAGAATCGCACAGAAATAGAAGAAGCGTTTAACAATTTACTTAATACAGCATCATAGTATGCTAATAGAAAAAAATAATATAAAGGGAGCAACACGCTCCCTTTTATTTTTTTTTGGTCTGATGTAATTAAATTAATTTTGAATATTTTCTAATATATTTAGAAATTATGAGAAAAAGGAGGTATTTTAATGGATTATGGTGAAATATTATGTCAAGCTATAAACTTGATTTCAGAAAATGTAATGGGACAAATCAAGTCCGACAAAACGGTAACTTGTACAATTATAAAAGATTCATTAAAATCAAAAGGAGAATACACAGTATCCGAAGGAAGTGTGAGCTATACCGCTTATTCCACCTCAACAGAATATAAAAAGGATGATGTGGTATACGTGCAGATTCCTGAAGGTAATTATGATGAATAGAAATTCATTATAGGAAAAAAATTAAAGTCTAATGAGTTTGTTTATAATTTTGTTTCCCCATTAAAAGACTTTGCTAAAATAGAAACTTTTAAGATTGGAGAAAAAGAAACTTCTTTAATCGCAAACGGCACTGAGGAAGCCATTAAAATTGGGTCTATAGAAGGAAATTTTAAAGGTTATTCCCATATAGGTCTTTCTGCGGATTTTAGTAGTTGGTTGGGTAATTCTGTAAGAGAAGGTAATTATGGTTTAATTATTCAATTAAAAAACGAGAATTAGATAATAGAAAATATAGTATTTGACAGTTAGGATATGAATGGTGCTATATATTCATTTAAAGAGCCTTCACCCCAAGAGATATTAATAGATATTTCAAGTTATAATTCAATTACCTCGATAGAAATTCATTATTATCAATTGAATAACTTTATTGATAATAGAGGTAATAGAATAATAAAGTCTAATGCTAGCAACTTACACGTAAGCAATATAACCTTATCTTTTGGTATGACTACGAAAGAGTTAAAAACAGAAAATTTATTTTTATTTACCAATGATAGTATTAGCTATGATGGTGAAGAAAAAGAAATGATTTTACGTTGGGTTAGATATAATAAAAATAAGGAATTAACTATGTTTACTGCTGGTAGTGACACAACAGAATTTTCACAAGATTATAAAATTGTTTGGTATAAATATAATGCTGCTTTATAGAAAAAAAATATCTATGCAGGTGAAAAATGGGAAGAAATTTCTAACAAAGGATTGCCTTTATAGTTGATTGCTACCCCAGATGTAGAAACTAAAACTGAAGAAAAATATAAAGCAATATTATTTATATACAACAAAGAAAATGTTGATACTTATTATGAATCAAACATATTAACTTTTATAAATCAGAATGAAATAGTTAATTAGACTACGTTGAATGCAGTTTATGGATTAACTCTCAAACCAGAAGATGAGTTAGGCGGACAATATTATATTTATGATATGTCTAATTCATTATTTAATATAAATAATGCTTCTTAGGAAAGAAAATTATAGTGTTATTATAGAGAGAAGTCTGATAATTCTGAAACTAGGAAATTAAATTAGGCTGATCTTATTTATTGGTATGTGCCAAGAACTAATTCGATGCTTTAGTTTGAATCATATTTTGATTATCCTTATTATACTAAAGCTTAGCTTAAAGAATTAAATCTTGAAGAAAATGATAAATATGGATTGATTGGAAAAGATAATATAGTAAGAGAATATTATCAAGTAGATAAAGGCAAACCTATTAGAATCTTACCCGATATTTAGTATGGTATTGACGCGAAGCAAACCACAGAAACTTAGTATGCAATTATACCTTTAAAAAATGAACTTACTTATTTACCATATCGAATAAAACCTTAGTATAAAAAATATTTTACTAATAATACAATTAAATGCAAAATTAAAATTAATAGAGTTACTTATCAAAATGATTTTACTTTTACTTTTGGTAATGGCGGAACTAATGGAAGTGAAGTTAGTTTAGTATTATAGTTATTGAAAGGTAAAAGACAAATTGATGGTAAAGATTATGTGTTTGATGATAGTATTAATCTTCAAGAAAAGGATTCCTTAAATAAAAAATATATTGGAATTGAAGCTCAAATATATGATAAATAGGGTTAGAAAGTTCCCTTAGATAAAATGGAAGATACTGAATTTAATTTTAGTTTCTATAATCCTTATAATAGTAATGCATCTAGTAATTTGACTATAGAAAAAAGTTATTAGAATATTATTATTTATAAGATTACAGATTATAACATAAATAATATTGACATTATTTAGTGTAAATTGTCTAATTATAAACCATACCCTTACAATTTGATTAATTATATAGGTATTCCAATAAAATCTAATGATACTTATTATGATAAGATAATTGGTCCTGACTCCATAGTTATTGACACTAGTGGCCAGGCCGCATTCGACAAAATTAATTATGTTTTAGTTGATAAAGAAGGTAAAGAAGTATATCCAGAAGGCTTGAAATGGAGAATTATTTCAGAGCCTAAAACAACTAATGATAAAGCTTCTTTTGACAGTTTTATGCCAGTTATTGAAGAACCATAGGAGCGATATCAAATAATTAATCCTGATAATGTTGAACAAGTATTTGATAAAGATAGTAAATATATTATTGAATTTCGAGATATAGATAAAGCTTATGAAATACAGGTACAGACGAATAATATTCCACCTGCAGTAGATATTGTTGATATTAATCAATAGGTTGAATATACAAGTGTTTTATATATTTCAGGTTCAGAAGAAGATAAGCTTCAAAATTATTTAAAATAGCATAACGATACTGAAGATCCTTTTACTATTTTAGTCATGAAGAGAGAATTAAAACCTTCAGAACTAAAATGGAATCTTAGGGTTTATGATTTAATTTTAGACAATTGCCCCAAGCTTGCGGTGTAGGCTTATGAAACAACTGTTATTACAGAGGGGGACGCGGCAGAAGACGAGATTTATTTTTAGACACCATTAATTATTTTACATAATACTTGGATTTCTAAAATTATCAATGAATGGGATGGAAAAACTTTAGGAATTAATGAGAATGAGGGTTATTTACTTGGTAAAATGTTAGCTGCCGGTAAAAAAATGAAGATAATGAGTTTTCAGGTGTTATTCTTGGAGATTGGGGTAATACAGATACTTAGGCCGTTCTTACTAAAAATACAGGCTTATATGGTTTTCATGATGGAATTATGAGTTTTTATTTTAAAGATGATGGTACTGCCGCTATTGGTAAAAAAGGTATAGGATAGATTCAATTTAATGGAAATAAGGGTACTATTTAGTCTGGAATATATGAATTAAGTGGTGGAAAAGATGGCGCTTTAATTGATTTTACTACTGGAAAAATTGAACTGAGGAATTCGATAAATGGTAATATTGAATTAAATGCCTCCGACACGACCATTTATGAGACTGAGGTTTTAGATGAAGAAAAAGGCCTTATTGGTATAGTTAATTCAAAAGAGGCGGGTACTTATTTAATTTATCAAGATGATAAATGGTAGGTAATTGAATATGAAAAAGATGAAAATACGAATAAGTATACTGGTAATTATAAATTAAAAGGAACTATAGGAACTCCGAATTATAAATCAGGATTTCCAATTAAAGCAGGCAAAAATTTTAAAGTTGCTTGGGACGGTAGTATTTTTGCTCACAATGGATTTTTTACTGGAACTATAAATGCTACTGGGGGTAGCATAACTGGAAATTTAGCTGTTACTGGAATTTTAAATGGGGCAACCATAAAGAGCGGTAATTTTTAGGTTGATTATGAAACAGAGGGTGAAATTGCCACTAATATACGACCAGCTTAGCTTAATGAATTAGAAAATATTAAATATGATGAAAAATTAGAAGATAATAAAACTTTTAAATATGTTAATTCTATGGGGCAACACTATGAATCCCAACAAGCTCTTGAAGCAGCCGTTAAAGAAAATAAAGTTTGTATTCAATATTTTTATGGTTTTAACATGAATCTTGGCGAACATGGTGAACAATTTCCAATTAGATTTATAGCTAAATTAAAGGAAGATACATTAACATATAATGAAACAGCAGGAATAGGGGTGTTTGAATCTAATAGTTCAGGTCCGATGCTTGGTATAAGAACTGGATTGGATTATAGTGGTAATGCCGGTCAAATAGGCATTGGATTTGATGCTGCTACCGTATTAAGAGCCCATGCTCAAACCTATTCTGGGTTAAGTCTTGGAAATAGTTTTAATGAGCCATAGGCTCAGGCATGTATTTAGAACGTCAATGGAACTATGGAGTTTAAAATAGAAGGAATAACGGCTGAAAATGTTATTCTAGAAGTTAAAGAAACCGATGGTAAATTTGAATATTGTCGTTTATCAAACATAATTAAAGATATTAAAAATTTATAGTCTGCGGTAGATAGTCTTGAAGCACAACTTAATACCAAAGCTTCAATTAACCATAGTCATCCAGAATATGCCTTAAAAGGACATACACACGATAATAGTAGCACTTAACAAAGAGATAACGGAGGTAGTTTATTATGACAATAGAATAGGCTAATCAATTAGTAAATATATATAATGCTCTTCTTTAGATAAGCACAAAAGGAGAGGATACAGTAATAATGGCAGAGTGTCTTGTAGCTCTCAAGACCCTTCTGCCACAGATAAAAGTGGATAAGGAGGTTGAACACAATGGCTAAACTTTATCCACCTGGAATAGCGGGTACTTTACCCGCTTTTTATGACATAGCTCGAGTAGGAATACCTTTCACTCGAAATAAAGCAGTAGCAAATAATGATAATAATATTTATAGATTTGTCGCTTTGGTTAAGAGCGTAAATGGCTTTAAAGTCTATGGTACTGTGACAAGTACTGAAGTGGATTGGGAAAGGGATATAGTTTATTTTAATTTTAATAATCTATTATCTGGACAACTGACTAGAAATAATTTTTATAAAGTTTAGTTGGCTTATCAAGGTTAGGATGAAATGATAGGATATTACTCTACTGTTGGTGTTATTCGTTACACTAATGCTCCAACTGTAAATATTTCTAATCTTGTTGAAAGTGTTTATAATTCTGCGCCAGAGCGTTATATTGGGGTATATGGTAATCAGGATATTTAGGAAAAAGTATATTCTTACAGATTTATTATTTATGATGAAAATAATAGAATATATGAAGATTCAGGTATTAAAATTCATAATCATGATTATGATACAGAAAAAAATCGATCAATTGATGAATTTTATCCTCAAAAAGCTTTAACGTTAAATAAATCTTATAGTATAGTTTATGAAATAACTACGGTAAATGGTTTGATGGTTTAGTCTAATCGTTTTTGGTTAAAAGAATTAGAAACCGAACCTCTAAATACTAATATTAAAATAGATGTATCACTTGATGAAGAAAATGCTTATGTGTAGGTAATGGCAAAAATGACTGATGGATTCGATGCACCAAATGGAAGTTTTATAATTACTAGAGCTTGTTCAAAAGATAATTATAATAATTGGCGAGAAATCAAAAGATTTGTATTAGAAAACAATAATTTACATAATTCGCTTATATTTAGAGATTATACAATTGAACATGGATACAGTTACAAATATGGAATTTAGCAATATAATAAGTATAATTATAAATCAAATCGTGATGAAACTCAACCCCTTAAGGTTAAGTTTGAACACATTTATTTATTTGATGGAGAAAAATAGTTAAAAATTAAATTCAATCCAAAAGTATCTAACTATAAAGAGACATTTCAAGAACAAAAAATTACAACTTTAGGAGCTAAATATCCTTATTTTTTACGAAATGGAATGTCAAGATTTAAAGAATTAACTATAAATGGTTTAATTTCTTATTTAAGTGATGAACAAGAATTGTTTATGTCTTAGGAAGAACTTTTTGCTGAGGAGCTATAGACTAGTGATCCTACTAAGCTAAGAGATAATTTTAGTTATGATTATACTCCTAATCAAGAAAATATGAATAATACCAGACTTAATGACAGCAATGTAATGGCTGAAAGAAAATTTAGAGATAAAGTTTTAGAATTTTTAAATGATGGAAAGCCAAAAGTGTTTAAGTCATCAACAGAAGGTAATATGATAGTTAGATGTATGAATAACGCTTTAACCCCAAATGATACTTTGGGTCGTATGTTATATAGTTTTAATAGTGCTTTAACAGAAATTGAAGATTATACATGGGAAAATTTAGTTAAATATGATTTAATTAATATTAGTTATCCAGTTACTGGAATCTGGTTTTGGAAAACTATAGCTACTCATGACTACTATTAGATTATGGCAGTAAAAGAATATTTTGACGGCACTAAAGGTGATAGTCCATCTATGTTTTTTAAAATAGAAAGTGAAGAATTTTTTAAAATAGATTTAGGTTATGATATTTATGGTATTGATATTACAGACGCTGCTCCTGGAACAAAATATTGGATTAATGGACAGTTAGTGCGTATAGGAGTAAGTGGTCAGTATTAGATAGAATTAAATTCTCCTATTGAGAGTTTAGGAGTGCAATTAAGTCATCGTTCGGGTTGGATTACTCTTAGATACACAAGAGAAACTTATAATGAGTTTAATGTCTTAAAGGGGCTGTATAAAGATAAACCACCTATTATATAGTAGTTTTTAGGTAAACGCAGTATTACTGAAGAATTAGATAATGCTTGGGAAGAATTAAGTAGTATAGATTATTTTAAATTTACTCGTCGCCCTAGGATTAAACTTTATACTCATAAAAATTTATTATTAAATCCTGAAACTGTTTCTTACAAATTAATAACTTTAAAAGAAACAAATAAAATAAAAAAGGATAAAGAAATTGAATAGTGGAAAAAACAATATCAAGATCAAATAACTTATCCTGGTAATGATAAAGTTTAGAATAAATTTTATGCTTTAGATATTGAAAATACTTATGATGCGTGGATAACTTCAGAAAATAAAAAAGATATTCATGCCGATCGCCTTAGGAGTCAAATTCATTATTATTTATAGGCTATTTTGGATAATAAGGTTGATGATATTTCTAGTCCAAGATTTATTGAAGTTACAGAAGATAATCGTCCGTCAAAAGCACAAATTAAGAAAACAAAATTTTATACTTTAAGAGTAGATGCAGAAAATAAATATTATTGGGATTGGATTGAAGAATTTAGTCATTGGGATTTGGTAGAAAGTTTTTATAAACCATATACTGATCCTCTTCCGAACTGGGAAGATAAAGGAAATAAAAAATATTATTATGCAACAGAAAGTAGTAATTGGGTTGCAGAAATAAATAAAAATGTTTGGAAAAATGGTAAAAATTTAAGAATTTATGTAGATTGGGAAGAAAATGATCCTAATAGAATTATTTATTATACTCGTAAAGAAAATACTTAGATTGAGCTTGATGCTATTCGTTATTTGCCTCAATTGGAAGAATATTTTCCAGAACTAAAAACTAAAGTTAATCTTAAAGAAGAAAATAATGGACGTTATGAAGCTAATGATTGGTATTTGCATATTCGAAATAATAAAGGTTATAAAGATTTATTAAAGAAAATATCTCAATCCGAAGAGATTGAAGAAATTCCTAGCTATTCAGATAAACAAGATTTTATTCAAAATACTTTGATGAAAGCATAGAGATACTATAATTATAAAATTTACTATATGAATGTTTTAGATGAAGCAGCTTTTGTAAGATATCTTGAAGATGGTATTTTATATGAACGAATAGAAATACCTAAAGAAGATAGAATAGTTCGATTTGTTGATGCAAATAAAGAAAGTTATTATATTGACAAATAGTGTACAATACCTTTTTCGATTGACGATATAGGTGAAGAATTTGTTTATGAAGTAGTAAGCGTACAGGATTCAATTTAGTTAGAATCTAATATTACAAGAGAAGTTTTAACACCAGAAGGAAACATAGAATATTTAAGTTCTAATGCGAATTGGTCTATGGGTATAAATGATATAGAATTATTAGAAAACAATAATGATCTTAGAAAAATGTTTCACAATTTAATCCAATAGGAAAAAACAGAGTTCTATATAGTAAATAATAAAAATAAAAAAATTCCTAAAAAGGCCTACGCTTAGAGAAAGGTCCAGGATGAAGATATTTACAATGAAAATACTTTATATAGATTAAAACATGATTTGATTGGTTAGTGGGTTACTGCCGATCTTCCTGGTATTAAAGTTAAAAATAACGGCAATATTTTGGGAATTGAAAATACTGTTATTGATTTTGATAAACCCACTTCTTTTGAATTATATAAAAATAACACAATGTATACCCTTGTTTCTCTTGATGAAATACATGATTTAGAATACGTATTGAGAAGATGGGTTAATAATAACAATTATGGTAAAGGTACATAGTATTATACGAAAGACGAAAAAGGTAATTATATTCAAGAAGTTAAAGACTCTACCTTTGATGCAAGTAAAGAATATTATACTAAAGGCATAGGAGAAAATGAGATAGTTATTTATACCGTAGATTCTGTTAAAGGAACAAAAACTAAAGGAGATAGATAGTATATACATCCTGACTTTTTTGATTGTAGTGTTAAACTTGGCATTAATGTACCAATAAAAGACGAAAATGGTAATACTGTAAGTACAGAAAAAGAAATGATTCTTGAAACATTGGATTTAGAAAAAGATATAATCATTACTGGAAAACATTTTTCAGATATAGCTCAACTTGAAATAGGTTGGGGAGTTGACTGTATAATTCATTATTATCTAAGATTGCGTGAATATGGTTTTAAAGGGTTACCAGATCCAAATAATTCATTTTCACAAACTTATTTTGATGATAAAAAATTAAATGATTATGTTAAGTATGTAAACGCTTTAAGCGATAAAATATTCTTTTATAGAGAAGGGGGTAAAACCAAATGAGAATGATATATGATGAAGATTTTTTAACAGAATTAGCCCATAAACATGAGCGAGAATTATGGGTACGTATAATCGCCATTGATAAATACAAAAACCCTCTTTATTCACTAGAAGGTAAAACTACAGGAGGCTCTGTAAATATAGACGGAGCCTCTGCGGTTCGCCGCACATGCTCTCTAACTTTTGTACCTACTGCTGGTATGGAAGACATGAGAAATTTTTATTGGGGATTAAATACTAGATTTACATTGGAAATAGGATTAACTAATTTTGATAAGAAAATAGTCAAAAAATGTAAAAATAAAATATTTAACCCTTCAAATCAATATTATTTAAAAGATGGTAATGATTATCAACCAATAAATATTACAGAAGAAATGTTTGAGCAATACTATAATAATGATTTATTATATATAGAAGTTGCAACCAATTATAGTCATCTACCTGTCATTTGGTTTGATTAGGGAGTTTTTATATGTACTTCATTTAATGCTTCTACA
>JAEIGA010016128.1_pt1 | contig 11372 bp, 7 predicted proteins | sample 9270691 | NCBI WGS metagenome assembly JAEIGA01 (sample SAMN17057246, study PRJNA624740) | gut metagenome | biome: biome; isolation source: fecal sample | host: Bos grunniens | place: China: Xizang | collected 2019
ATCTGTTACTGGCAAACTTGAAATGTGACCTGTCTACTTCTGGTTCTCAGCTTATCCGCGGAGATATTGGTACGTTCGGCGACGTAGTTATAAGTAACTGTGCCTTTCCAGAAATACCTAACAACTTCATTAATTGTGATCGTGCTAATGTGGCTGATGTTGTGCTGAATTGGAATTCATTCGTCATAGAAGATTCTGAATTGGGCTTCTCAGGTACTGGAGAGAGATACCTTATTCAGGAAAGGACACCACAGTCAAAGATAGAGACGGTCACTTTCAATAATAATATCTTCTATAGTTGCAAAGGTGTAACAGGTATGAATTTCATCCTGCTTTTTGGTTATGATAAAAATGGAAATGGTCTTGATATAGATACATATACTATGAATAACAATACCTTTGTGTTCAGTGATCTCTTTACTAGAATTTCATATGTTCATGGCTTAACAACGTTCTATTGTAATCAGAATCTTTTCGTTACTAACACGACTGCTAATACTAACATCATTTATCTGTCCTCAACGGGAGATCATATAGAGGCTGGAAAAGCTTGGCTTAATTTCTTCTATGACACAGATTCAGCCAGTGATAAAGGTGTTTTCATTGATAAAGGTTTTTTGGCGGCGGGAACAGCATTCGCACATTCACATGCTTATGCCTTGTCAGTATCGCCGCTCTCTACACTCTGGGAGCCTGCAAACGGTAAGTTCGGTGCATATACTATCACTCCGAAAGACTCTTCTAAAGATCCTGGCAAGAACAAGATCGGTGCTCAGCGTGCAGATATGACCCCTGAAAGCGCAGAATTGGATTCTCCTTCAAATGACTACACGGAAGATGACCTAGGGTCAATCTAAAGGTCCTTTGTATAAGCAATTCAGGCGGTTGCCCAAATGAGCAACCGCCTGTCTTAAAACACAAATATTATGAAAAGGTTATCCCTTTTGTTTCTTGCTTTGTGCATGACCATCTCCATCATGGCGGAAGACAAGAGTGTCAAGTGGTACGATGCTGCGGAGTTTCCTCTATACGGAAAGATAACTGACGATACCAATGCCCGTTATGAGAGGTTTCCGGGTTATATGGAAACCAAGGCGAGAAAGGTGGTGTGGGATCTCAGCCGCAACTCTGCGGGACTTTATATTCGCTTCCGTTCTGACTCTCCGGAGTTTCTTTTCGAGTGGGAATCGCTGATATATAGGAGGATGGATCACATGCCTGAAACTGGAATTAAGGGCCTTGATCTGTATAGACTTACTGCTGACGGCTGGTCCTATGTGCACTGCTGCCGTCCGAGGAAGGGGCCTGTGTATAGTGATAAGGTGGTATGCGATGTGGGGATGTGTGAATATATGCTCTATTTGTCGTTATACGACGGAGTGAAGTCACTGAAGATCGGTATTAAGGAAGGGTGTGTTATCGAAGCTCCGAAGGTGGAGAGCCCTCGCACTGAAAAACCTGTGATAATGTATGGCTCCAGCATCCTTCAGGGCGGTTGTTGCAGTCGTCCCGGCATGGCTCATACCAATATGCTTTCCCGTATGCTCGACAGGGAAGTGATCAACTTCGGTTTCTCCAGCAATGCCAAACTTGACTATGAAGTAGCAGAGCTTATGGCATCCTGTCCTGATCCGGGGCTTTTTGTCCTGGATTATACACCCAACTGTCAAGCCAAGTTGATTGACGATAAGGCAGAGAACTTCTTCAGGATCATTCGGGATGCCCATCCAGACGTGCCTGTAGTGTTTGTTGCTTTGCCGCCATATCCGCGTGCGACCTTCAATTCGAAGCAGTGCGATAATATGGCCAAGATCAACGAGGCTCAGCGTCGTGTATATGATAAACTCAAGAAGTCAGGAGAAAAGAAAATATACTACGTCAACTCAGAAGGTATGCTTGGTGACGATCTTGAGGCCACCGTGGATGGCACTCACTTCACCGACCTTGGCATGAGGCTTTACGCCGAACATATTTATCCTACCTTAAAAAAGGCTTTGAAGAATTAACATTGTGGTATTATTTTGATTTTGTATGTCAATACTTTCAACAATTCTTATTGCCGGTACTTTGCTGTCTAACTCTCATGATGTGACGGGGCTGGGAGCATGGGGACCATATTCCAAGCAGTACTCCGGCATTTCTTATATAAATGATATAGATGCCGGCATTAGGTTTGACTTTACCGTTGTACCGGGGTTCTACCGCCGGTCTTATCATATCCCTAACGTTCGACTCGAAAATGGTTGCCACCCTTGGAAGGTTAACGATGACATGACCGAGATAACCTACCGTTATGAACTAGAATGGAAGGATAGGGTGTATGTGGATGCAACCTATTATGTGGTGGATGACAATCATGTCCTTGTGGGTATGAATTGCGTAAACAATACTTCCGTACCTCAGAACCTTTCGCTTCAAGGTGTGTCATCCCTGCATTATGCCGAGCAGTATCCGCGACTTCTGCTGTCTGGAGCAGACTTCTGTGTGAATGCAGTGGACTATGATTCCTATGAACCGGCAGTCAGGCAGCATAATCACAATCTTGTCTATGATGGCTGGATGCGTGGAGAAAAGCGCGAAGCAAATACTTTGTCTGGAAGTGCCATTGAGACTTCGGGAAACAAGGGAGATGTTATTCAGTATGCCTTCCCGGAAAGTTCCCGAAATGTCAAGATGCGCTGTCGGGTAGAGGCAGGAAAACAAGTCCATCTTTCTGTAAATGGCCGTCAGATGACCGTTGTAGGAAAAGGCCGTTATGACGTGGTTTCTATCGGTCCGGCCATGGGAAAGGTGACCATCGAGACTCTATCAGACGGAAAAATCAGGATAGACTCTTTCTTTGCTGGTGAGGGTGCAAAAGTGGAGTCTAAGAAATTTGTATATCGTCCTCAGATGGATGAAAAAGTAGGAGAGTATATCCTTAAATATGAGGACCAGCCTAATTATTACGGTCTTGCATGGAATTATGGGTTCAGTGAGGTTCGTCTTTTCGACAACTCATCTTTGGGTGATTTTATGAAGTTGGCAGTTCATAACCATCCGCCGAAATATCTCAAGGGGGACCAGAAGGGCTTCTATACATCAGCCTTTGTGCGTCCCGTAATTCTTCAGCCTCAGACCGATACTACAGTGTGGTTCATGCTGGCCCAGGGAGATCGCAAGGTTGTCGACAAGGCAATGGCAGCCTTCCATGCAGACGAGAAGAAGGTGGTTGAGGATTTCTTCGCATCAAGGCAAGCCAATGCTCAGCCTCAAATGCTTCCTGCCGGCCAGAAGTATGCTCTTTCTCATCAGATCCTCAAGGCAACTCTCCTTACGAATGTCGTATATCCGGTATATACGCAGAAGCAGTATATACGCCACTTCACACCAGGCAAGTGGTGGAACAGCCTTTATACATGGGATCTTGGCTTTATAAGCTGGGCATTGAATGATATAGATCCCAATAAAGCATTCGAGACTATTCGCGCCTATACTACTGAGGACGGTGCCCAGTCAGCATTCATTCACCATGGTACACCGCTTCCGATTCAGTTCTTCGCGTTCAGCGATCTTGTCACAAAGACGACAGACAAGGATATGATGAAGTTCATGTATCCTCGTCTGAAGCAGTACTATGATTACATGCTTGGCAAGGACGGTACATCCACTACGATGATGCCTTCAGGACTGATCCGCACATGGGATTATTTCTATAGTACAGGTGGTTGGGATGACTATCCGCCTCAGCACAGATTGATTACGGACAAACACCTGTATCCTCATGTGGCACCGATGGTTTCCACTTCATATTACCTGCGTGCGGGCAAGATTCTAAGGATGTTGGCGCGCCATCTTGGTATTAGGCAAGATGAGCTACAATACGATAAGGATATCAAGGCTATGTCAAGAGCGATATTGGAAAACGCCTGGGATGAAGAAGCCGGATATTTCGGTTATGTGATGCATGATGAAAACGGCAGACCAACCGGAATATACAGATATGATGATGGTTCCAATTTCAATATGGGTCTTGACGGTGTGTCTCCACTGATGGCAGGAATATGTCCACCTGATATAAGGGATAGGCTTATGGCTAATATCTTCTCTACAGAAAAATTATGGACATCAGTAGGTGTAGCTACAGTAGACAAGACGGCTTCATATTATTCCGCAGACGGATATTGGAACGGTTGTGTATGGTTCCCTCATCAGTTGATGCTCTGGAAGACCATGCTGGATAACGCTATGCCGGAAAAGGCTAATCAGATAGCATTTACGGCATTGGACGTATGGAAGAAGGAATGTGATGAAAGTTATCTGAGTTTCGAACATTTCATAGTGGGGTCCGGGCGTGGAGCCGGATGGCACAATTTCTCGGGACTGTCTTCTCCGATTTCGAATTGGTATAGCAGCTATTTCAAGAAGGGAACGATTACGACCGGATTCGATGCGATGGTGATTGCCAAGAATATGGCGTCAGACTACACTTCGTGCGAGTTCACACTGGAATTCGACAAGGATGCAGTGGGCCGGGATATGACCGTAATGGTGTGTCTTGATGAGTCGAAGCAGTACTCAGCAGCAGCTAAAGGTAAGGAACTGCAGACGAGTTCCCCTTATCCGGGACTGCTCTGTATTACAGTAAAGGCAGACAAGAAACCGGTTACAATTTATGTAAAATAATCCCTCATATAAACTGAAACAGATATTATGAGACATGCTTTCAAATACCTCTGCCTTGTCGTTGCATTGATGGTGTCATTCAGCTGGACATCCAATGCACAGAAAAAGGTAATAGAATCAAATACACATTTTGCAGAAGATGTGTTGAAACCTTATGTTGAAACAGGTCAACTTCCTGGAGCAGTAAGCATATTCTATAAGGATGGTGTACAGGAAACATGCTGCATAGGCTATGCAGATGTGGAATCAAAGCGTAAGATAGGACTGGATAATCCTTTCATGCAGTGCTCTCAAACTAAAGGTTTCTGTGGGGTAACCATTGCGAAACTGGTAGAAGAAGGTCGTATTTCGCTTGATGATCCGGTTTCAAAGTATCTTCATGAATTCAAGACACTTTGGGTGCTGGAGAGTGAAGAGGACGACGTGATGATCCTGCGTAAAGCAAAGAACGTGCTGACTGTGCGCATGGTGATGAATCATACAGGAGGCTTCCCCTTTGAAATCAGCGCAAAACGTGAAGATGTCAGAGGCGGTGGATGGAGTGGCGGTGCTCCTATCCGACAGGTCGCTTCAATCGCAGCCGCATCTCCTCTGTTATTCGAACCCGGCACTGCTATCAAGTATTCCAACACGGGTATAGATATTGGCGCTGCTATTGTCGAGGTGGTTACCGGAATGAAATGGGAGCAGTACCTAAAGCAGGAGGTTCTGGATCCTCTCGGCATGAAGTCTACATGGTTCTGGCCTACCGACAAGCAGATAAAGAACAAGATAGAACTTTACACCTACAAGGATAACGCTCCGGCAGAATGGTGTGAGGAAAAGCCTAACCAGCAACGCCCATACAACGATTCTCATGTATTCGCTTCTGCAGGTGCAGGTCTTTGGACTACAGTAAATGATCAACTTAAATTCTACAAGATGCTGATGAATCTTGGAGTAGGTGAAAACGGGGTACGTATCCTAAAAGAAGAGACAGTCAAGGAACTTCTTGCTCTTTCTACCCGCCCGGAGGGAATGGACGGTTACTCCCTTGGCCTGAAAGCTCCGGTTAAAGATGGCAAAAATACATGGTTCGGTCATGGTGGAGCCTGGGGCACATATTGCTCTGTCAACTGGCACAAGAAACAGATTCTTCTTTGGGTCGTACAGAGGGCAGGAGGAGATCAGCCTTGGAGGCAGGAAATCATCGACCATGCCGCAGTGAAGTTCTTTTCGCAGGAGATAGACAATTCCGGGGTTCAAGCTTATACCGGCAGGGTAAAGTAGACTTTCCTTATTGAAGAATTTATCGGTTAAAGAACTAGTAGTTGACTACCAGATGACTGCGTTATGTGAGCAAGAGAATTCGCTATTTTGCGTTGCTGTTCGTGGGAAGGTAGTAACTTTGTGAAAAATATGGATAATTATTAATACAAAAAATAATGAAACAGTACAAGAAAGAACTCCTCGATATCAAGGTGTATGATACCCGAGACGAGATGGGTGTTCATGCGGCAAAAGAAGCTGCAGACTATATCCGTGAACTAATGAAGAAACAGGAGGTTGTGAACATCGTATTTGCTGCTGCTCCTTCACAGAATGACTTTCTTCTCCACCTCTCAAAGGAGGATATTGAATGGGGAAGAATCAATGCATTCCATATGGATGAGTACATCGGTCTTGCAAAGGATGCGTCTCAGGGCTTCGGTAACTATCTTGCAGAGCACATCTTCAACCTTGTGCCTTTCAGGTCCGTGAACTATATATATGACGAGACCAAGACTCCGGAGCAGATATGTGAAGATTATGAGAAACTTCTCAATGAGAACCCTACAGATATCATCTTCATGGGTGTAGGAGAGAACGGTCATATCGCATTCAACGACCCTCATGTAGCATTCTTCGATGATCCCCTTGGAGTGAAGATAGTGGATCTTGACCAGAAATGCCGTAACCAGCAGGTAAATGACGGCTGCTTTGCGACTATCGATGAGGTCCCTACTCATGCCATTACGCTTTCCATCCCTATCATGATGAAGGCAGCGCGACTGTTTGTCATCGTCCCTACAGCATTGAAGGCGGAAGCTATCGGTAAGATATATAATGGTGAGATCACTCAGTCTTGTCCGGCATCTATCCTCAGAACCCATAAGGCTGCAACTCTATATACTGACATACCAGGAGCAAAGGAAATAGCATAAAACGAAGTAAATAGTATAAAAATAGAAGAAATGATACGTAAGATTTTACTTGCATTGGTCCTGTCAGTGGCAGCAAGTGCTGCATATGCGCAGGATAAGCCAACCGATTTTGAACAGAAGATAATGTATGTGGACTTCAGAAGCGAGGTGCATACTATGGAATCTTTGAAGGAACTTGCTCAGAAAATGGCTGCTGACGGATTTACTGCGATGTTGCTTGAATATGAAGGTACTTTCCCATTTGAGAAACATGCTACCTTACAGAATAGATATGCCTTTACCAAGAAAGAAGTTTCTGATTATGTGGCGTTCTGCAATAGCCTTGGACTTGATGTGATTCCGCTTCAGAACTGTATGGGACACATGCAGTATATCCTCCGACATGATCGTTATGCGTCTCTTAGAGAGGATAAATGGGATATGTCTCAAGTTTGTCCGCTCGGTATCAAGAGGGCGGTACCTGTCTTCAAGGAGATATTCTCCGAAGTTGCTGCTCTTCATCCATCAAAGTATTTCCATATCGGATGTGACGAGACTCTCCTTCTTGGTCAGTGTAAGTACTGTGCTGAGTATGTTGAGAAGTATGGCAAGTCCAAACTTTTTGTAGAGTATGTGAAGGCTATGTGCAAGATAGTTCTCGATATGGGCAAGATACCAGTGATCTGGGCAGACATTATCCTTAAATATCCAGAGAATCTTAACGAACTGCCTAAGGAACTTGTATATATTGACTGGAACTACGGCTGGGATGTCAACAAGTTCGGCAAAATATCGAACCTCATTGATGCGAAGGTTAATCTGTGGGGTGCTACTGCTCTCAGAAGCCATCCCGATGACATTTATCTTACCCAGTGGGAGAAACATTTCAATAATCTTCGTGACTATGTTCCTTTTGCCCGAAACTCCGGATTCACAGGTATAGTCCAGACCTCTTGGTCTACCAGCGGAGAATATAGTTACAAATACTCTGCAAGGTATGAGATCCTTGAGATGTATCCGAGGAGATCGGTATATCCAGAGTCTGGTTTCAATATCCTTCAAGCTGCTACTGCGTGGGCTTTCAACCATACGGAACCGCTTGATCCGAAGTCTTTCGTATATGACTATGCAAAGGAAAAGTTCGGATTCGACGATCCTGCATGCCAGACACTTTGGGATTATTTCTCCATGCCTCAGGAACAGATTGTCATAAGGAAAGGAACAGATTACTCAGGACGTCCTGTCATGGATGTGCTTGCAGATGCATATGTCATGAGAGACCGTCTTGCTTCACTCAAGCCGTCAGACAATAAGGTCGAGATTGAGCATTTCAAACTCATGCTGGACATCCGTATCAACTATCTGGAGTTCAAACAGTGCGAATGCCAGTTCGAATCCAAGGATTACGAAATCTCTCAGCGCCCGGCCCTCGCAGAGCGTATGGCTAAGATCTGCAAGGAGGGCAAGAGAATTGATGAGAGGTTTGAAAAGCTTAATAAAGGCTACTTAAAGCCTGGTGAGATTGTCTTCATCCAGAACCTCCGCGGCGAGAAGATGGATACATTCCTTCGCAATTTGACTTACGATACGTCGAAGTAGGTATTATTGTAGATAAACGTGCACAGGGATGGACAAAATGATCCCTGTGCATTTTTTTGCTATCTTTGCTCCACTTAACACTAAAATCTATGTATAAAGTTATTCTGCTGATAGACTGTGCAAGCGAGCACGACAGGAAACTTCTACGTGGCATGACCCGTTATTCCAAGGAGAACGTACCATGGGTGTTCTATCGTGTGTCTCCTGGTTTCCGTTTTGAGAACGATCGTGAAGAATGGGTGGTTCAGTGGGCAAGACAATGGGGTGCTGATGCTATCATAGGACGGTGGGATGAAAAGAAGCTGGATCTTTTGCATCAGTTGGATATACCGGTTGTGCTCCAGAATAACATATGCAGGAGTGAGGTCTTCTCGAATATAACAGGGGATTACGACTATGTCGGCAGATTGGCAGCCCAATATTTCCGTAAAAAACTCTTCGTGGATTATGCTTTCTTCGGAATAAAGGACATCATCTGGTCTGAGGAACGCTGCAAGGGATTTCAGGATGAGGTGTTGAGGTATAACGGAAGATTCTACTCATATGTAGAACCTGTGGTCGGAGATGACCGGGAAAAGATCATGGAGTGGCTGAAGTCTCTGCCTAAGCCAGTAGCCCTTTTCTGCTGTGATGATGCTCATGCCCTATTTGTTGCAGAGACATGCAAGGTTCTGGGTATCCGCATTCCTGATGAGATTGCTGTCCTTGGAGTCGATAATGATGACTTGTTGTGCAACATCTCGGATCCTCCAATATCCTCTATCGAGATGGATGTGGAGAATGGAGGATATATGTGCTGCAAGAGGCTGCATGAGAGACTTGCATCAGGTGACCGTACCCCTTTCAATATCATCATCAGAGCGTTGACAATAAGAGAAAGAGGTTCTTCACTCATTTACAACATCTCAGACAAGGAAGTCCTTGCTTTGATCAACTATATAGACGCCAACTACAGCAAGGACCTGAAGATGGAAGAGCTTCTCAATGTGGTACCTCTATCGCGACGGAGCATAGAGGTGCGGTTCAAGAAAGCCACAGGCCAGACTATCTATCAGTATCTCCTTGGGGTCAGAGTGGAGCACTTTGCATACCTTCTGAGCACCTCAGACCGTCCTTATATTGACATCGCATGTGAAGTGGGATTCCGTGACATCACCAACGTATCCCGCACTTTCAGAAAATACAAAGGCTGCACACCTCTCGAATACCGGAAACTTACAAATGGTAAGTAGTTGCGTTATTTGATGTCTTGTATTCGGTTTTTTGCGTTGCGTTTTCGCTATGTAAGGGTATCTTTGCAAGAAATGATAAAATTGCAGAGATAATGGAAAATAAAAAACAGTACTACTTCTCTATTGCGATGGTAGGTTGCCTGTTCTTCGTGTTCGGATTGGTGTCTTGGGTGAACTCCATCCTCATCCCTTACTTCAAGATCGCATGTGACCTTCAGAGCGGTGTCCAGGCCTATCTGGTGACATTCGCATTCTATATCGCATACCTCGTGATGACGGTTCCTGCTTCTTTTCTTCTCAAGAAGGTGGGATATAAGAAAGGTGCCATGATAGGTCTCTTCATAATGGCCACCGGTACGTTTCTCTTCTGGCCTGCAGCCCTGACAAGAACATATGCGATGTTTCTCGTTGCGTTGTTTGTTATTGGTACCTCGCTTGCCATCCTTCAGTCTGTGGCCAATCCTTTCGTTACCATCATTGGCCCTCATGAAAGTGCAGCCAAACGTATCAGCATCATGGGTATCTGCAACAAGCTCGCAGGTATCATCGCTCCGCTTCTCTTTGCTGCTGTCGTAATCCGTCCTGAGGATAAGACAATAATGGAGTCCGTGGAAAACGGTCTTCTTGTCGGAACGGCTAAGGAGGCGGCTCTGGATGAGATGATTAGAGGAGTGATTCCTCCATATCTCGTTCTCACGGTTTTCCTGGCAGTGTTTGCAATCGTGTTCTTCAAGTCTCCTATCAAGGACATCAATCCGGATAAGGACAACAAGTCAGTCGGAGATTTGCAGGACCGCAAGTCCGTATGGGCATATCCATACCTCGTACTTGGCGTAGTGGCTCTCTTCTGTCACCTTGGCAGCCAGCAGATATCGATTGCCACTATTATCGAGTACGCTCAGAGTATGGGACTGTCCCTCGACGCAGCAAAGGTGTTCCCTTCGTATACCCTCGCATGCATCCTCTGCGGATATCTTATCGGAGTAGTAACCATACCTAAGTACATCAGTCAGCAAAAAGCCCTCGTGATCTGCACGGTCACAGGTCTGATTCTGTCATCCCTCGTGTTACTGCTCCCGCTGAAGGCATCCATCTGGTGCGTTGTACTTCTCGGCGTTCCGAACTCACTGATATATGCAGGTATCTGGCCTTTGGCTATCCGTGGCCTCGGAAAATGGACAACTCTCGGTTCATCCCTTCTTGTGATGGCTCTTTGCGGTAATGCCATCCTCTCCCTCCTTTATGGAGTGATGACAGACCATATGAGCCTTCAGGCGTCATACTGGCTCCTTATCCCATGTTTCGTTTTCATGATCTATTACGCAGTATGGGGATATAAGATTGAAACTTGGAAGAAATAGTTCCTATGAAGACAATAAAGATAACAAATGGAAAGATAGTTACCGGTGGTGAATGCTTCGCCGGTAACGTTGTGCTTAAGGACGGAGTCATCGAATATGTCGGCACAGAAGATATACAGGTGTCGGAAGATGCTATGGTCATTGACGCGCAGGGTTGCTATGTCACCCCGGGATTCATCGACATGCACACCCACGGAGCTGGCGGAGCCGACTTCATGGACGGAACTGTAGAAGCTTACCTCACTGCCGCCCGTATGCATGCCATTCACGGAACGACACTCCTGTACCCTACTACCCTCACTAGTACAAACGAAGCTCTTTACGGTTCATTTGATACTTACCTGAAGGCGGAA
>JAEIGA010016129.1_pt1 | contig 11371 bp, 10 predicted proteins | sample 9270691 | NCBI WGS metagenome assembly JAEIGA01 (sample SAMN17057246, study PRJNA624740) | gut metagenome | biome: biome; isolation source: fecal sample | host: Bos grunniens | place: China: Xizang | collected 2019
ATACGAACCTTGCTGATGTACTGCTCCTCCGTTTCGGAGGTGGCATGTGCCTTGTTGATCTTGGCAACCATAGCGGTTACCAAAGCGTCAACATTGATACCCTGGCCCGTGAGATCGGACAGAGTAGAAGACACTACATTAGCAAGTTGGGCAGGACTAGTCGTGCGGGCCTCAATAGCAGCTTCCAGAGCTGTACTGAGCTTAATCAGGTATGGCTTAGCTTCAGGATATTCCTGCACCACTACGGTGCATGCCTGGGCGGTGCCAGCCTGGATCAGGGCATTGTTGGTTTCTTCATCATCGCCGAGCCATGAGAATGTACCGGCAAGGATCATAAGTACACCAACAACGATCGCGGCCCAACTAGCGTAAGGCTTTTTCTTGGGCTCGGTTGTGGATTGCGTGTTGTTGTCCATGTACGAATGATAACCCCGGTCGACAATTAAGTCAAGACCGGGGTTATTGCGCCTGTCAGGTGTACTCAGGCTATGGTCTTACCGTTAGCTTTATATGGACTGGATAGATCCCAGTTCTCTGCCTTGATGCAGGCTTGCATTGTATCCATACGGTATACCGTATTCCGAAGCACCTTATTGCTATGGTTAGCCAACCATGCCCGGCGGGTGTCTACGTAACTCTTAACCCATGCTTTCTCGTCGCCTCCTTTAGCGGGAGGTACTTCAGAGAAGCGCTTACGAAGGAAGGACAGGATGCCGCCAGAGTGAATGAAGCTGTCGTAGATCACGAGCATAGACAGTGGCAAAGCGAATCCGTTTTCCTTGAACCATTTGTAGGCAGGAATAAAATACACTTCATCGAAGAACTCGTCCTGCAGCTTCTGCATCAGCGGCTCATTACCTGCACGTTTCAGTGCGGCAATGAAGCTGTCGTTCTTGTAAAGTGATCGGTTGTCCTTCGTGGGGAGATAACGCTGAATCATAGCCGCCACAGCGCTATCGTCTGCGGCTGCGTCTGTATAGCGGTACAGGAGCTTGTCCAGATTACCGTCCTGTGTAGTCTGGCTCGCTCCATACGTGATTTGATAATACGCACCACCGCCTCCGTCCTTGTAGATGGAGACGTTGCTGTAATCGCCTTCAGGACTGCCCGTCTCGAACACATTCAATGTCTGGATACACTTCCTGTGAACCTCCGGGGTAATAGCGTCAGACGGGTCCAGCTCCCAGTTCTGCGCCTCCTGTACAGGCTCCTCCTTGGGTGTGGTCTCGTCAGTTTGCTCTTCTTTGCCCTCAGTGGCCTGTATATAAGTCCAGACAGCGTTGGCAGTGTTCTTACCCCAGACGCCGTCTGCGACGGCTCCTACGGCCTCCTGGATGCGTTTTGTGATTTCTCTTGTAGTCATGGTAAAGATTATTTCTCGTTTGCAAACGTCATGGAGACAGGAAGGTTCGTAAAGATGAGCTTTCCTTGAGCGTCTGCTTCTCCTGTCGGCATACTGACTGTGGTTGTCATGGTAAGTGTTTCAGGAGTTACCTCGAACGTAGTTTCAGAAGATCCTCCTTCTCGGACAGAATGAAGCTCTCCTGCTGTCTGTTGTGTTATGTAATTGTTATCGTTCATTGTAGTTGAATTTTATTATGTCAGGCTACCTGAGTTATCTATTTTTCCCTCCAGGTAATCTAGCTGATTTCTTATCTCCTCTAAGGCGCCATCAATCTGCTCTATATGATCGTCCACATAGGCTTTCACCATAACAGCCGTAGTAACGCCTGTTCCTGAGCTGATATTAGAAGCCATCACGACTCCACCTCTGGTAGCTTCATCGGCAGCTTTTATGGAAAGAAGCCCTGTGTTAGTGTCTATGTTAAAACCTTCACCTACCACAATGCCTCCTAGTTGTGCTTTTGTTGCTATGGGCATGTTTACGTCAATCTCCTGCCTACCGACCATAGCTGTTACATACTTCTGTATGGCCTCTGTCGTAGGGACGGCTGCATAGTTTTGGCCTTGTACAGCCTGCGTCACATCGCTAGTCAAAAGTACAACTCCCGGGACGATTGTGGTTGCGGGGTAGACGTCTATAACGCCGTCTGACTTGACGTACAGCGGCCCGGAAGTAGGACCTGCGAGGGTTGACGGGTTCGTTGTATCGTGCCAAGCGCCGCTTATTGATATACCTGTGAGGCTTGGCTTTTCAGGATTTGATGTTGAAATTTTACCGATAAGCTCTATCTGCTCTCTTATGGCTATGTACACATCTCCTGATGTAGGAACTCCTGATTGGCCTTGCTCTACACCTGATGCCAGTTTCACAATACCGTAACTTCCGATATTAGCACTACGAAGTGTAACATTTCCATTCTTGTCCACCGTAAATGCCCCGTCAGAACCTCCAGACAAAACACCGCCTAAAGCTTCGGACGTTGCAGCCGGTATGTTTGTCTTTGCTATACTGTCCACGCGTGTGTCCACGTAATCCACAGTAGCAACAGGACCTTGCTGGCCTGCTCCATACACAACTGTTCCTTGCTGTGTATCACTGGCTGCAGGTACAAACATTGTACCGTTGGTATTAACTTTCACAGCAGTACCAGGAGAAGCCGCAGCCTCTTCGTCAGTCATTGCACGGACAAGTCCTGCTTTCTCCTGTGTAGCCAGTGCCAATTTCAGCGTATTGTATACGTTCTCAATCTGCTGATCCGTGAGCTGCATCAGCGTGTTAACAAGCAAGAAACGCGTATCCTTTGTCAGATCCCCCCAGTGATCTGCGTACATCGGAGACTTACGCCAACTGCCGTTGCAGTACACATACAGCCCTTCTGAAGATGCAATCATAGATTGCTCTTCGCCACTCGACGACGGAGCAGCCGGGACTGTAGTTGCGGCTTTGACTGATTTTTCTACAAAATCATTCCACGGCACACGCACAGTCGTGGTGTTATCCAGCACTACTGGCACTGTCGCTGTATTCCCTGACCCAAGGGACTGCAACGGCAGAGAGTCTAATCTGATGATTGGTATTGCCATGGTGAATTGTATAGTTTACAGCAAGGATCCTACACCGCTCCAACCGAGCTTAGCTCCAAGGCCTGTGCCAGCTGCTATAGCGGCCAGACGTGCCCAGCCTTGTTGCTCTGGTGTCAGATGCTGCATGAAAGCGGCGTTCTCCAGCTGCTTAGCCAGAGCTTTGCCTCCCTTGAAACCGGCGTAACCTCCTGCGGTAAGTCCAAGGCCCTTCAGTGCGCCCTTGAGAGGTTTACCTTCTCCGTCGGCAGCAGCGCCTATCAATGCCGGAGACAGCATCAGCGCTCTACGCGCATTGTCCGAAGGTATCACCTCGGTAAGCTTGTCCTTGATCGCCTCGATGTCTGCGTCGATCTTACTCTCGGTGTCTGTAGTGCTAGCAAGTTTTCTTAAGTACATAGTTTTCTCTGTGTGTTAGACTTTAATTCAGATCCAGACGATAGTAAAGCTGATAGAAGCAATTCAGCACGTCATCTTGCAGACTAAGCAGTGGCGATGCGTTATCTGTTACCTTCTTGGCAGCAGCTTTGAAATCATCTTCCAATTGCTTTACAGCTTCAAAGACCTTATCATCGCTGGGCAATGTAAACTTGATCTCCGGGTTACTGAGTTTGAGTCTGGATCCCTTCTTACGAATGTAGTACCCCTGTACACATTCGTTGAACTTATCCATGGCGTCATTCAGATCATCAAACGCCTCATCCAGCGCCATGTGCTGCGAGTAGCGCTTTGTTTTGACGTGAATGGCTTTGAGGTTGGCAGCTATACTGAGCAGGCCGGATATATTGAGCGAATCCGCAGCGGACTTCTCGAATCTTCCGCCGGCAATATCAGCCAGTGTAAGTGATGTGTTCATGTTTTGTTAGTGAATCATTTGGTTGTACAGTGGTGCGGGCACCATCGGTGTATTGTTCAGAGGATGAGCAACCACCTGCTTTCTCATTTCGATCAGGTGATCTATCATCCCTCCGCGACCGTTAGCTTGCTGATTGAACAGCGGATTACTGGACTGCTGTGCAATAGCTCCTATTGCGTTATTAGGATCAAAATTGATCTGACCGACGGTAGATTTTGGCATAACGTGGGCAGGTGCTAAATTCACCAGACCTTTTGTATACCCGGTTATATGCGGAGAAGCAAAGCTAATCAGCCTGCCGATTCCTGTTGTGTTGTACGGTGTTGACGGGTTATATCCGGTATTAAGGCCGGCTTCTCTCCATGCGTTGGCGGCTTTGGCCATGCCTGCTTGCTGTCCGGCTGCGCGCGGATCATTCATCAGCTGAACGTAGTTGGGATTAAGCTGTCTGTACTGATCGTAGCCATATGCATTTCCTGCTGCGTCTACGTACTGCCCGTGGTTTGCTCCCGCAGCATCCAGCATAGATCCGTCGGCTGCCAGACGCATACCGCTAGGTGTACCATACCTTGCTTTGTTCTGTTCCGCCATCATGTGCGGGCTCAGGAAGTTAAGCTTGTCGGTACCCATAAGCTGCCCACCTATTGCTGCACCTGTGCCGGCCATAGTGCCCCAGCCAAGTACATTACTTGCCTTACCTACAGTCGAGCTATTGAATGCGTGCATTGGTCTCTGTACGGCCTGATACGCCTGTCCGAGTCTTCCATAAGAGCCATTCATGGTACCTGTGATAGCACGCTGACCCATATCCTTCCAGGCATCTTTGGTGGCTGTCCAGCCTGCCTTAGCGGCAGCACGCCCGACCTGTCCGGCACGATACAGCTTGTTCGCTGCACTTATACCTCTGGCTGCAGCCCCTACACCCTTAAGTGCGGCACCAACGCCAGAACCAACACCAGTTACCAAAGCTATATTACCGAGCGTGTCCAATGCAGCTACGCCAGCATTAAGCCCTATGTTCCCGGCATTGCCCATTATGGTACCGTTCAGATTACGCTGACGAAGCGCTTCTTCGTATGCGTCACCTGCTGCTCCCTTGTAGTCATTATCAAACCACTGCATGTCGATGCCACGGTTGGCCGCCAGCTGCTTACTTCTATTGTAACCATTGACAGCATCACCCAGTCCGACAAATGGATCCGTAACGAAATCCGCAGCGTGTCCCCAGAAACCTTTTCCTTGCTCTTTTATTTGTTGCACTTGTTCCGGGGTAAGGCCTTTGGCTGCTGCCTGAGCATAGTCGTCGGCTTCGCTCTGATAGTTTGAAGCTCCGAGAGATCCTATCTCTTCCATGCCTCTTGCCAAGCCTTCAGCGCCGAAGAAGCGTGCAGCACGGGCAGGTAGATTAAGCAGGTTCATGAATGTCGCCCCACCGCTGGTCTGACGTTGCTGAGTGAAATCCTTGAACTGTGCTTGTTCTTCCTTCGCCTTGGCGTCTCCTTGAGCTGCTCGTTGATTTATCTGCTGCTCGTAGCCGCTGTAGGCCTGACGGGCAGTGTCCAAAGCTTCTTGCCAGCGTCGAATATCGGCTGGATTGGACTTTGGATCTGCTTTCAGACGATTGAGATTGGCTTCTGCTGTCAGAATTTCTTTGTGGCGATTCACCAAGTTACCCTGCATAGATACTTTATCGCCTATACGGGCTAACCTGTGATCAGCCTGCGTCTGTGCCTGGGCTCTCTCCCTTGCTATCCTATTCTGCTCTGCAATTTGTCTCTGCTCGGCCGACATTCCGCCGCCGGGAGGAGTGGCGTTTACAGGAGCACTAGCCTGTGCCGGCTGTGGAGCTTGCTGTTGAGCTGGTGCCGGGGCAGAGGCGTTCTTAGCAAGTCTCTTTCGAAGCTTGCCTACGTTGTGTGCTGCGGCCAAAGCGCTATCCAGCTGCGTCTGCAATCCGGCAGACACATACGGATTGTTCTTCCTTGCCTCTTGCGTGTATTTGTCGATCGCTGCCTGCTGTGATGCTCTGTAAGAATCTACATCCTTACGAGCAGCTTCGGTCATTTTTACATAATCCTTAGCGTTAGCATCTGCAGTAGCTTTGATGGATTCTGCATCACGTTGAGCTATATTGACAGTAGCGTCAGCTTCTGCTTTAGCTACCTGCATCTGCTGGCGGGCCGTTTCGCGCTCCAGATTAGCACGATGTCTTTCTTCTGCAGCTGCGCTTTCTGTTCGCTTCTTATCTAATGCAGCCTGCTCTTTGCGCAAATTGTCTTCTGCTTTACGCTGCTCAGCTTGAATCTCTGCTCTGGTACGCTCTTTTTCTACCTCCAGCTTAGCTTCATTCAGCTGACCCTGCAGCTTGGCAATCTCGCTATCCTTCTCTGCGGCCACTTGCTGAGCTGCCATATTAGGATCCTCGCCCTGTGGTTGCTGAGGAGCCTCTATAGCCTTAGGCATGCTGGGAGCACCAGGAGGTGCAGCCATCTGTGCAGCCGCCGCCATAGCCTGATTCCCGGGAGATTGCTGTGGAGGAGGTGGCGTTCCAGCCTGCTTGACGAATGCTAAAAGTTCACGTGTAGAAAACATGGTGCGTATTATTACTTGGCTTTCAAACCGTTAATAGACTGCTGTATATTGGCAAATCGACTGGTAAGCTTGCCTGGTGTGGTCAGCTTCTGTGCAGTATGGCTTGGATTTTTCACCTGTGCGGTAGCGCGTGGATCTGCAGGCTTACCTCCGCCGCCCTGCGGTGGAGCCTGTCCTGCAAACTTAGAGAACTCATCGAAGTCATCTCCTTCTTCGCCTGTACGGCCTGTGGTCTCGTCTGCAGCATCGGCTTCTTCAAGGGACTCTCCTTGTGTTGGATGTACAGGATTCATTCCGGTAGCCCCAAATGAAGCTCCTACTGCTTGCATCGACTTGGCCTTTGCTTTTTCTGCACTGCGACGACGAGCATAATTGTAATCGGCATACCCGGGAAGCAAGTATTCCAAGGCAGGCAATCCGTCGTCATGCTTCTCTTGTGACTCAGCTGATCTGGCTTCTTCCTGCATGCTGGCAAGGCCTCTTCCCAGCAAGAACGGCGTAAGAGCACCTACAGCAGCACCTGCTAGGCGTCCTACTTTTGGATCCGTAGTCTTGATATACTTGTTGCCGATATAACCGCCGGCGGCGGCCCCCAACAAACCTGTCAGTACAGATCCTACACCTTCGTGGTAGGCACGGGAGGCATTCTTCACGGTGCTGCCTTCAGCATTAAACGATCCGCCTGCCTTCAGACGGAAGAAGTCTTCCAGTGTAAAATCATCTGTCTCGCTGTAGGTTACGGATGGGCCGTGAGCGGCACCGTCTGCAGAATTACGAGTAAGCGCACCAGCGCCCTTCAACATGCCGTATTTGGCTTCATACTCTTCGATAGGAATCAGTTTTCCTGTCTCAGGATCACGCTTACGCATGTTGGCCTTGATGTTACGTACCGCCTGACGCTTGATGTTTGTCTCAATGCCTTCCAGCATTGCCGGAGACAGGTTGCCCTCGATAAGCGGCACCTCAACAATAGCAGCAGAGTTAGGATCTCCATTCTTGCCTGGAATCTTGTAGCGGATGCGTCCTACTTCTTTCTTCTGCTTTCTCGATGCGATCAGCTTCGCCAGCAGTCCTGCAGCTCCTAGACCGAGAGCTCCAGCTCCCACATACTTGAGAGTCTTGTTGAGTGCAACATCGTTTGCGTTGTCTACAGCCGCGTCTGTTGGTTGATTCTTCAGGACAGTGTGCGTAGCATCCAGTACAGTATCGATCTTATTTGGAAGATGCTGCGCGTTGATGAGGAAGTCCTTAGCAGGAAGCATTCCTATAGCGCCTATACCTCCCATAGCCTGTGCCACACCGGCTCCGGTTTTAGCTGCGTCATCTGCGTGGGCGAACATGTTTGTTATGCCTCGTCCCAGCGCCTCAGCGCCTAACGCGCCTATACCTACATTCAATGCTGTTACTGCTGCGCGACGCTTGTCCCAGTCTTCTGCCTTGAACAGAGACTTGTCAGGATTCGCTATAGCATCCATCACAACTGCGGACCCTAAACCACCGCCAGTCAAACGCAACGCCGACTTCCATGCGCTACTTTTATTCATACCTTAAAACTTCTCTTGAATTGTTACACCTAAACCATTAGCCAGCCCTTTGGAGCGCACATTGTGTGCGCAGATATAAGAACGAACTTCGTCTACTCTTGCTGACTTTTCCATTAAAATCTTAGCTACAGCTTCCTTAGCAAATCCTTTTGATCTATACTCCGGGAGTATGCCGATTGAGTATGAACCGATCTTGCGTCCGTTGATGCGCTGCTCCTGCCAGCCCACAAAACCTGCGGCAGCCTTGGTCATATTATCACGGATCAAGTATACACTCTCGTGACCAGCAACACCAAGTCCGTAGGGCCAGTAACTCGGATCCTCATCGTATACCTTCTGCATTATGTCTTCTACCTCCGACAATGCAGAAGCATTCTTGACCAGTTCAGAGCCCTCTGCCACAGCTATATGCTCGATGGAATAGGAAGCCATCTTATTCAACTCCAGGTCAAATAATCTTCTGTTGCGGGCTCTATTACGCATGAACCCGGTTATACCTGCTCCTATCAAGCCGAGCGTTGATCCGACTTTACCTACGCCTCGCTTTGCGGCCTCCAGTGTTCTGGGCAGCCAGTTTGCAGGAAGCTTACCGGCTAACTCGTGAGGCTCCAGAGCTCCTATAGCGGCTTTCAGATCATTCAACGAAGCTGTATGACCTTTCCGAAACTGCTCTATAGCGCGACGCTTCAGCTCTGCTCCCGCTGTCGAAGCCTGCTTAATTCCTGTTGTGTCCATGCTATACATCCTGCCGTTATGATACAGTATTACCTTGACGAATGCAACACTTACGTTATCACTCGTCGCTTATGCTTACTTGGCCAAATCCAATAATATAAATACCATCCGGAATAGCCTTATGTTTACGGAACAACTTCAAAATAGGCCTTATATTGCCAGCATCCGCAGCTTCTTTAGCTTCCTTTAACGTATCTGTGTCCGGTAAGAAAGCCGACAAATGACGCGTTTTGACACGCAGTGAGCCAGCTTGCTTGATGTTCCGCAGAACAACGAGTACCTTCTTAGATCCGGCTGCCTTCTCCTGCTCTTGTACCGGAGAGGCTTTTGTACTCTTGTCTCTAGCCGTGCGCATAAACTGTCCGGACTTGGGATCTCTCACAGGCCCTTTCTCTTCCGGCTCACTTTGTACTTGCTTTATCACTGCAGCCTGCTTCTTATTTCCTATCTCGATATCTGCGCCTAGAGACACATTGCCCTTGCGTATAGCATCTATAGCTTCTTCCTCTGTGTCGAAACGTACAGGTGCCGTAGGAGCCGATGTGGCAGCAGTATACAATCCAAGGATCTGCTCCTGCTTGGGCAGAGGGACGACCTTCCCGGGAAGTCTGTCTGAGAACGGTGTCTTAGATGGCAGTAAGCGTTCGTAGGTTTCCTTCACCGCAGCATCAGATGAAGGAACGTGCACGTTGATTGTGTCTCCGTCAAAGTCAGCATTCAACCCTGTGGTGACGTAAGGATTGATCTTAATGTCCTTGCCTTCATGTACTTTAGCTTTGGCGCCGAGAATAGAGAACTTGTGCCAGGCAGGGGCACGAGAGTATACAACAGGACGTTCATCCATTACTTGCTTCAGAGCATGCTTAGCATAGTCTGTACGATCCTTCGTCTGCTTAAGTGCTTCTGAGTCAGTCATGCCGAGCTGTTTCAAACGACGTTGCACATACGGAGCATACATCGTGAATGCCATCTCCTCTGGCAATTCGATCTCATCAATACTCAGCTCTGGATTAACAGTGATCGTAGAACGTCCTACGTTGTCCTGCGTCTTGGCGAGCATCTTACTCTGGACGTACGAGTGCTTTGCCGTTGTACCTACAATCGTCTTGAGGAAGCCCTTGACTTCCTTGGCCTTGGTCTTTGGCTTAACAGGATCTCCGTAACCGTACAGGCCCTTCACTGCGTCGTACAGCGCCAAACGGCTCTGCCCTACATTATCATCTCCAAAGACCTCACGTTCCTCATTGTATGCGTCTCTGATGTCGAAAAGATCTTTATACAGCACATTGGCGTCGCCCGGTATAAGAGAGTCGCCTTGTGCTGCAAACGGACGATACTTAGGCGGAATCACCGGGACAGCAGAAATCATGTAGTCGCTAGGGTTAAGCTTGTTTCTGCGCATGCCTTTGGCTATGTTGAGCAGGGCCACAGCGTTGGAGCGCTTGGTCTTCTTTCCTGTCTTAAGATCGTCGTTAGCCCTGCGTTCCAGGTCGTCCACAGTGATCTTACTGAGGGCGCGTGCTATAGCTTCTGGACCTGTTCTGGGTTCATTATCGTCTGCCATAAGCACAGTATACACTCGGATCGCGCTTCAGTCAATGTAAACAAAGACTTTACAATAGTATCACTGTGGGGCATTATAAACACATGTCCTACTTAAACGAAAATTTCAATACGCTCGTTAAATTCGCCAAAGAAAAAGACGAGAAAGATAAAAAGAAAAAGAAGCGCAGCCCGCGTGGTACATCATCAGACACCAGTTTCTCCTTTGGGCAATTAACACCAGCCGGACAGGCAGCATTTGTAGCCGGTAGATCTCCCAAAGAACAAAGCGAAGCTGCAGCGAACGCAGCTAAGATGACAGGCGGCGGACTTCTTGGCGCAGTATTAGGCGCCGGCACAGGCCTCGGCGGTGCTTTACTTGTCAACAAGCTGACCGATGCTGGATCCAAAGACGCAGAGAGAAATGCCGTGATTGGAGCAGTTGCAGGTACGGTTCTGGGAGGTCCTCTTGGACGTATGCTTACCTACAAGAAGATGATGAAGAATAGAGGGTTAGACCCATCTATCAGTCCTCGTCACGTCTTCAGTAGTGCAGCACGTACAGAAGCTCTCCTTGGTGGAGACGAGGCCTCTCAAAAGAGAGCCCTCAAACGCGCAGTAACCCGTAACCTTGGATGGCAACTTCCCGGGAATATGCTTGTTGGCGCTGCTACTGGTCTTACTGGTGGTACAGCCGGATCACTGGCTGCTCCGCTCACGATGCTTAATGGTATGGCCGCTGCTCGCCTGCAACGCGGCGCTAACCCAGAAGACTACGAATAAAGATCTTACATAAAAAAAGAAAGGCCAGGGATAACACCCTGGCCTTTATTGTTATGTCAATTCTGATAAAAATGTCTGCTGCAATCTGGCACGACGATCACACACATGCACAGTAATATCCTCTGCAGGTGTATACTCCAGTTCTCCTTCTTCGTTCGTGAAATTGATTGATCCTGACTTATCTGTATACACATGTACACCCGGCCTTGCCGATATGATGTAGGTTACCCCTTTCTTCAAATGAAACATGCGCTCCTTTTTCTGCCTGGTAGGAATGATGATCTCGTCGATAACCCACATAGCGGATTCGACCGCATTCTCCAGTGGAGTACAT
>JAEIGA010016130.1_pt1 | contig 11371 bp, 10 predicted proteins | sample 9270691 | NCBI WGS metagenome assembly JAEIGA01 (sample SAMN17057246, study PRJNA624740) | gut metagenome | biome: biome; isolation source: fecal sample | host: Bos grunniens | place: China: Xizang | collected 2019
CCAAATAAGCAAAGACCATCTCGCCTGCTTCCCTTTCGGGATACAATACCGAGATAGTCTCTTTTCCAATCTTTATCAGATCCGTTAACTTCATTAAGAATTCTCAATGATTGCTGTAAGGAAATTTGTCATGTCCATTCCAGCAGCGCGTACCATTTGAGGCACCAAAGAAGCTGCTGTCATTCCTGGGATTGTATTTACCTCCAAGAAATAAAGTCCATCCTCAGAGCTGATATAGTCCACTCTTACAAGACCTGCACAACCAAGATGTGCATAAATCTTCTTTGACACTGCCTGGATTTCATCTCTTAGAGAATCTGGAATCTGAGCTGGGCAGACTTCGCGGCTACGTCCGTTGTACTTAGCCTCATAGTCAAAGAATTCATTCTCTGTAATGATTTCAATTACTGGAAGAGCAACGATTTCCCTGCCGTTGTTATAGACTGCACATGTAAGCTCTCGTCCTATAATTGCACCCTCGGCAATAATCATATTACCCTCGCTGAAAGCATGCTCGACAGCCTTATCAAAGTCCTCAACAGACTTAACCTTAGTAACTCCGAAGCTGCTGCCACCATCAGTCGGCTTTACGAACATAGGAAGACCTAACTTCTCGACAGCTTTTGCTGCAAGGCCTTCTGTCGACTCTCACTTTCTGATAAAGATATCATCTGCGCACTTTACGTAATCTACATCTCTCAAGTAGCTCTTTGTCGAGTATTTATCGAAAGTGATTGCAGCCACAAATGCATTACATCCACTGTGAGGAATGCCTAGCATCTCAAGATAGCCCTGCATCAGACCGTTCTCTCCAGGAGTACCATGCTGCATGATATAAGCAAAGTCAAACTTTACTTTCTGGCCATCGATCATAACAGAAAAATCTGTCTTGTCGATCTGTGGACGTGCATCCTGAGGAAAAACGAATCTCATAGAGTTACGTTTTCTGTAAGCAGCTACGCTCCATTTGCCTTCGCGAGCAAAGATTTCATAGACATCATAAAGAAGTCCATCGATACGAGACGCTGTAAACTCACCACTACGGACTGATACCTGCCACTCTGATGAGTCGCTGCCGTAGATGACTGCAATTGTATTGTATTTCATATTTCTGAAAGTTAGTTCTTTATTCTATGTCTGTTAACATGGTGCGGTTGCGCTGGGCGGGCATAAATATGAAATATGTATACGTTACCCTATCCCTAAATCCCTTTCCTCGGGAAAGGGACTTGCCATCGCTTCGCTCAAAAGCCTGAAAGTTAGTTTCTTTACTCTCCAAAAAGATAGCGATGCTGCTCCGGTGTAAGAGTGTCGATTTCGCAACCCCAGAAAGCGAGTTTGCGGCGAGCGACCTCCTGGTCGATTTCGAGTGGAACATCATTAACCATGCAACCTGCCTCGCGGCTTACTGTCTCGCGATTCTCCACAAGATACTTCGCGCTGAGCGCCTGAATAGCAAATGACATATCCATGATCTCTGCTGGATGACCATCACCTGCTGCGAGATTCACAAGACGTCCCTCTGCGATGACATATACCTTATTACCATTCTCGAGAGTATAGCCTACGATATTCTTACGTGCTTCCTTAACTTCAGTTGCCATCTCACGAAGACCAGCTACATCAACCTCGCAGTCAAAATGGCCAGCGTTGCAGCAGATAGCTCCGTCCTTCATCTTAAGGAAATGTTCCTTAACGATTACGCCGTCACATCCTGTCACTGTAACGAAAATATCTCCAAGCTCAGCAGCCTGATCCATCTTCATCACCTTGAATCCATCCATCACTGCCTCCAAGGCCTTGATAGGATCAACCTCAGTTACGATTACCTCTGCTCCAAGCCCCTTTGCTCTCATTGCTACACCCTTACCGCACCAGCCGTAACCTGCTACGACAACGTTCTTACCAGCTACAATCAAGTTAGTCGTTCTGTTGATACCATCCCATACAGACTGACCTGTACCATAACGGTTATCAAAAAGGTGCTTGCAGTCAGCGTTGTTGACAAGCATCATCGGGAACTTAAGTTCGCCAGCCTTATTAAGCTGAATGAGTCTGAGGATACCAGTTGTAGTCTCCTCGCAACCACCGATTACGTTCGGAATAAGATCCTTGTACTCTGTGTGCATAAGGTTTACAAGGTCACCACCATCGTCGATGATGATATTTGGTCCTACCTCAAGAACGCGACGGATATGCTCCTCGTATTCCTGTGGAGTTGCGTTGTACCATGCATACACGTTAAGGCCAGCCTGGACGAGTGCTGCTGCAATATCGTCCTGAGTTGAAAGAGGATTACTTCCTGTTACATACATCTCGGCACCACCTGCTGCGAGAACCTCACAAAGATATGCGGTCTTAGCCTCGAGATGAACAGAGAGAGCCACCTTCAGACCCTTGAATGGAAGAGTCTTCGAAAACTCCTCTTCAAGAGAGTTAAGGAGTGGCATATGATGTCTTACCCAGTCGATTTTCAGTCTGCCGTCCTGCCAGAGCTGAGGATTTCTTATTTCACTTGTCATATATATTCATTTAGCGTCCGCAAAGATAGTTTTTTTATTTTGGCTTTTATGAATAGTTCGGTATTTTTGCAATGACTTAAAATGTTTGAAATGGGACTTTTAGACGGAAAGGTAGCCCTGATTACAGGAGCAGCGAGGGGAATCGGCAAGGCCATCGCCCTTAAGTATGCATCGGAAGGAGCTGACATCGCATTCACATACCATACGACAAACGAGGCGGTGGTAGCGGAATTGGTGGGAGAGATTGAGGCTTTGGGAGTGAAGGTTCGCGCTTATCAGGCCGATGCCTCTGACTTTGCTTTGGCATTGTCGCTTGCAGGAGAAATCCATAAGGAATTCGGACATATTGATATTTTGGTCAATAATGCAGGAATCACCCGAGACGGACTCATGATGCGAATGACTGAGGAGCAGTGGGACGCGGTCATGGATGTAAATCTGAAGTCAGCATTCAGCTACATCCGCGCGTGCACTCCGATTATGGCAAGACAACGCAGCGGAAACATCATCAACATTTCATCAGTGGTCGGAGTCGCAGGAAATGCAGGTCAATGCAACTACTCTGCATCAAAGGCCGGTCTGATCGGGCTTGCAAAATCCATCGCCAAGGAGATGGGGCCGCGCGGCATTCGAGCTAATTGCATAGCTCCGGGATTCATCGCTACAGATATGACTACCGCCCTTGGAGAGTCGGTTCAGGAAGAAATCATTAAAACCATTCCGCTTCGCCGCGGTGGCACACCGGAAGATGTTGCAGGAGTTGCGATCTTCCTCGCTAGCGACCTCTCGTCCTATGTCAGCGGACAGGTCATCAACTGTTGCGGAGCAATGAGCTGCTAAACTATCCTTCTGTCATGCTGAACGACACACTGTCATGCTGAACAACACACTGTCATGCTGAACGTAGTGAAGCATCTTCACACCCAGATCCTTCGCTAACGCTCAGGATGACAATACTAACATTTCTATAACAATACGAAGATGAGAGAGGTTGAGGGGAAAGCACTAAAGGATATAGTCCAGTACAGTCTGAAGGCTGCACTGGACTTTCTTATTCCTAGAAGGTGCATTGTCTGCAAGAGAGAGTTGGATATTTCTGAGGAGCACTTATGCCGAGAATGCCTGGAAGATCTGCCGCGAACATATTACTGGCTTCGCAAGTTCAATCCGATGGCAGACAGGTTCAATGCGCTGATTCAGGAGGACGCAGAGCAACATAGCGCTCATCAGGATGGGCAACTAAGCAGCAGACGCATTGACTACTCATTTGCAGTGGCACTATTCTTCTACCGTGCCGAGAGCGGGTATCGCCGTATCCCCTACCAGATCAAATATCATGGAGACATTCCTGCCGGGCGATTCTTCGGCCGGATGCTTGGAGAAAAGGTTGCTTTTGCAGAACATTTTGCGGATGTTGATACCGTCATCCCTGTACCTCTGCATTGGGTCAGACAATGGAGGCGCGGCTACAACCAGGCAGAGGTCATCGCGCGCGAAGTTGCCATCGCTCTTGGCGCCGAACTCCGGACCGACATTCTCGAACGCCGGCGACGCACCCACACCCAGACCAAACTTACCATCGAAGGCAAGGCCGCAAACGTAAAAGGAGCATTCCGAGTCAAGTCATGCAACAGCAACAAAACAGATGCTTCCGCCCTCTCGGACCTGAAGCATCTGCTCATTATCGATGATGTATTCACCACCGGCAGCACCTTATACGCCTGCTATTCCTCCCTTCGCGCTGTCCTCCCGCCATCCGTCCGCATAAGCGTGGCTACTCTTGCGTTTGTAGGAGAGGCTTGACGTTTATCTTGTCGTAAGGGATGAAGTAGAAGCGATGGATGTCTGTGGCGACTTTATCAGAAGCAGCAATGATTTGGTGCGCCTTCTTGATCTTGGTGCGAAGTCTGTGGTGATAAAAATGGCGCTGAAACCAATTGTAACGATGATTCCGATGAGTCAGGAAACTTAGATCGCGCACTTCTACGATTCTGTTGCCTGACTCATCCTTATACATCCTCGTCGGCTTGGGATATTTCATTATGCTTGAAGCCATTTATGTCTTTCTACACTATAAATCGGAACAAAAGGAAGAAGAATCGGAGTCTTCTTGATGTATGCCTGATACTCCGGGTCACTTCCGTACGTAAAGTTCTGACGGATTTCCAATCTGCGGGCTCCACTGAACATCACATAGACGATACCAATGTAACCGATTGCCGCAATTATCCACTGCCACCAGCTGCAGCATGCACCGAAACATACGATGAAGGATCCAGTCCAGATAACAAGTTCGCCAAGATAGTTAGGGCAACGTACAAGACGATATAGGCCAGCGTCCACGAATCTGTTTTTATTCACCTTCTTTGCCGCCTTCTTCTGAGCATCTGCAACAGACTCCAGAACAACACCCAAAGCCATCAGGGCAGCTCCAACCCACGGGAAAATATCGTTCACAGGGGCACCTGCAGACTTATTTGCAAGGTAAAATGCCACCGGGCTTACCTGGCCGACATAAAGCAGCGCACAGAAGATCCACACCACAATCACAACCGGAAGCGGTTTCTTCTTGGCCGCATCTGGTCCATAAAGGATCTTCTTGTATTCAGGTGAACGCTTCTCCCTGGTCAAGAGATACAGTCCCAGACGGCATCCGAAAATAAACATCACAGCACATAATAGAGCTGTCGGCATGGTAAGAACGTCCTTAAACAGAACAGCCATTGTCACAGCAAGGGCTGAAACTCCAAATCCATATCCAATGCTGAAAAAATAGATGAAATATATCCATCCAAGTCCAGAAACCGCCATTGAAACGGCGAGAAGAATCAACAGATAATTCATAATGTCTTATTCTACAAATTTAACTTTTGCCATATCACGGGGCTTAGCATCAGGCGACTCCGACGCGTAACCAAGTCCCACGCATAAACATAATTCATACCCTTTGCTGAAACCGAGCTTCTCAACGTAAGGTTTGCAGAGATCGTTATCTGTAAGGAAGCGAACAGGACTGCCGAGGCAGATTGACCCAACGCCCATTGACCACGCAGAAAGCATGACGTTTTCCGCCAACAACCCACAGTCATAAGCTGAGAAATCGTATGAAGGATCACGCGCGATGAAGACCATTACAGGAGCGCCTCTAAAGCATCCTTTAGCGAACTCCATTCCAGGATGAGCGTCTCCCATTGCTTGAGACATCTGAGCAAGCAACTCCGGATTATCCACCACGCGTACTTCCCAAGACTGCTTATTCTGTCCGTTAGGAGCATTGATTCCACACTCCATAATTGTGTTGAGGGTGTCGCGTCCTACAGGCACCTGCTTGTAGTTACGTATGCTGCGACGAGCCATGATTGTCTCAATGACAGCGTTTGTGTCAGAAGTCTGCTGCGAGTCCTGTTGAGGTGTCTGCGCGCATGCTGCCATCATCATAACGCCGGCACATGCAATAATGAAATTCAAAGTCTTCATATATCTTTACCCTTTAAGTTTATTCCATACAAACTTACATAAAAACTTTAACATCCCCACACGATCCTGTAAAATTCAGTTCTTCCATCTGACTTTAGCGGGTCAAGGTCAGCAGAGTAATTTCGGGACGGGCACCGATGCGGGCCGGGAAAATGGTTCTTTTGTTCCTCCCTCGATAGGAATCCGTCATGGCATGACAATTCGGACATAGTAATTTTAAATTCTTCAATCTATTGTCCCTATTATTACCATTTATATGATGAAGCTCCAATGGGATCGGCAATCCTTGCCAATGAGTCAAGCCACAACACTCGCAAATATGTTGTTTTATTCCTCCTTCTAAGAGCCTGTTCTTGAGTTTGAATGACTGAAAGCTAGAATCAATGACAAGAATTTCGTTTATCGGTCTTTTTACGAACGGCTTAAATTTTAGCCCGACATTCCACCCTTGACCCGTAAAATGTGATACATCTATTTGGAACTCAATAATCGCTTTATGCATCTGACGATAATTTCCTCCACATGGTTTCAATCCCAAGACCCTGCACATTCCAGCAATGCTCTGGGATGTCCTAGCCGCATTTTCATAGTCTGCTTTAGTTCTCTTCGTTGCCATAGTCTCAACTTTTGAGCAAATATACATATCCAGTGTGCCATTCTGCTGCTCATTTTGTTGAGATGAGTCTTGTATACAAAAATAGCCCTCCTAGATATCTAGAAGGGCTATTATATGCTTCGGACGGGAATCGAACTATATATGATTATCAATTAGTTATCGTGTTTGCAAGCGGCATTACAAGCGGTGAAGGATGATTTTCTTAAAATCTTGTATTAATTAAAATCTAGCTGCTTTTGCCGAAGTTTATCATAAAACACTTTTTCAAGCTGCTCAATTTTATGCTTTCGCCTCTCTTTTGAGAATAATCTACGCCAGCAAAATACAGCTCCAGCCGGAAGTAATGAGATGTAAAGTGCTGTAATGATTCCAATGAACGTTGATCGAAGACTTTCGCTTTCTAAATTATCTACAAACGTAAAAGCGTTGAAACGATTAAGTACATCACAATAGCATAGTATTGGATATAGGATTAGTAATATAATACCAAGGATAATCAACAATGGAAGGCAATATCGCCACAACTTTATCTTCTTGTTGACAAAATTCCCCTTGAGAAATTCTGTCAGATTATTGTACTCTTCAACTTTATCTTCTAGTTTTTTATCACTTGATTTTTTCTCTTGCAACAGTTGGGTGTAAGCACTATTTTGATGTTCTTGGTTTTCTTTGGCGGTACGAACGTCTTTCTTTAGTTCTTCGACATTCGATTCAAGTTCTGATGTTTGTGATTTTAACTTTGCTATTTCTTTATCTACTTCGGACTTTGCGAACTCTTTAGAATTCTCAAATGTTTGGATGTCATTACTATCAATAATATTCTTGAAATGACTCTCTGTCATTATGTTAAGAATATTACGTTGAATACCGGGGTCTGAGGATATTTCACTTATTCCAGATAAAACAATATGTAACTGTTCTCCTGTTATACTTGGTTCATTATTATGTAGGTTTAGAAAATTCACAAAACTCCTAAAGTCATTATTCGTTCTGTTAAAGAAACGCAGAATGATACTCAGCCATTGGCTTGGCAACAAAACGATAGGAATTACATCGTTCCTATAGTAATCCCACCTACGTAGAATCTGATCACATGAAACTAAGAAAGAATTAGTTTCATGGAAAGTAAAGTGCTTATTGTTCCTCTTTTGTTCAATCCACAAGATGTTTAGAGCATCAATATACGAACTGTTTTCATACGTGACAATCCCATGAAGATTCTTCTCGCTAAGAATCTTGGAACTCATCTCTTTTAGTGTTTCACATACATCCTCATCATTAGGATCAAATGGGCAGATCTTATCAATCTCAATATTATACTTGTCGATAAATTCTTCATATATGCTGTATATGTATGCTTGGAAAATCTCTAGATTAGGATTTACATGATTTTGTTTCCATAAATGATAGAAATTATAAATCTCATCATTTATGCTGTTCTCGACATAAACACTTGATGCTATCTTCGGATTGTTGAATTTCCTAATATTGTCTATATGGAACTTTATGCTGCTTTTAAATTCTTCATCAGTGTATTTGCTGATGAAGAGTTTTTGACCAATCTCGTTAAATTTGCTTAGAAAAGTGGTGGTTAAGTCTTTTCTGTTTTTTCCATTTATTCCAAGCGCTCGGTAGATGATGTTTGTGTCAAGATAAATATGCTTATTCCTAAAACTATCCAGGGCAACACCTTTATTATTGTTTGTCAAAATAGCATATTCTATAGCATAGCTGGATATGTCAAAAATCGCCTTGTCTTTTTGAGGATTATCCCAATTTAAGAAACTGTTGATTATATTTCTCTCTTCCTCAGAATAGTTTTGAGCCTCAATTCTTACTGAATTCGATGTCGCTTTTTTCGAACTGATTAAGCGTTGAAAACCATTTACATCATTAGAGAATAATTCATACAGAAATCGATGGATAATTTCTAGGGCCTTGACATTAAATAGTTTCTCAAAATCCTGAATGTGTTCATCAATCGTTTTTTCTGTAATTTTTTCCTCGATTAATTGTAAGCGCTTATTTGAGAGCTTGATGTATTGTTCTCCTTGTTCCTCTTTTTGAGTGAAATTCGATGTATAGCGTTGGTGTGAAATGATATTTATAATCTCTTCCTCGCTAATTATTATATCGTATATCTTGGCAATGAAAATACACAGGTCTGGGATACTAATGAACTCATTCCCATTTTCAAAGATTGCAGACTCAACTATTTTACGAAGAGTAGTAGATGATGATACTTCGTAATTATTATCTGCATATAAGATAGCAGAAAGTCTGAAGATTTCATTAGATGTATTCGTTTTCATACTAAGTATATTATATAATATCTTTTAGTGCGACATGCATACTGATGACTAAGATTCCATTATTTCTTTGCTCTGTATTTTTGATGAGGATGTTTTAGAACATCAGGAAACTGGCGCTCTAACAAATTTTCATCAAACATTTTTGGCAGGACTCTGTTTTTCAGGTGTGATATGCTTCTTCCAACCCTAATCGCGATTTCTTCAACTGAACTGAAATCTTCGCATGCTGCGATAACGGCTTTTATCAATTTGTCTGATACTTTCCTCTGAGTCTTACTATCATCATTATTACTATCAACATTACTATCAACATTACTATCAACATTACTATCAACATTACTATCAACATTACTATCAACATTACTATCATTATTTGAATGGGACATATGCAGATAGTCTCGATTAATCTGATATCTTGTACCCCTACCAAAGCCGTATGAAACCAAGAATCCGTTATCACAAAGCTTCTTTAATAGTTTGGTAATGTCAGCACTATGTTGATCAATGATAACCTGAAGTCTGTAATTACTAACTTCACCCTCGCTATAGCAAGTGGCAAGTGTCATTAGTTCGTCATGCGTAAGACCGCTGAATGCATCTCCATAATTGTTCTTAAGGAAGTTCAAGATATCTTTTGAAAGAAGGTTCACCAGAGGTAAAGTCAGTTCTACCTTATCCGGCTGAGTCCTTTCTTTGAGTTCCGGGCTTCTGTAATCTGCCTCTTTCCATCCTAGCAAGATTTTGTCAGCTCCACTTCCTGCCTTTTCTGCTGCACCCATAAGAGTGAACATCTGCTGCAGATATTTGTTTCGGCACACGCTTTCCCCGCCATGATAGAACTGGTCCATAGTAATCAATAGTGAACCCGGATTCGAGAACTTGATGTAGTCCTTATGCTGCTCGACAACGAGACTGGCATTGATAGAGTAATCGCAGTGGACCAAAGCATTTATAAAGGCCTCTCTGAGCGCCACATGTGCAGAGGTCTCTTCAACACGAATGCCATTGCTTAACGCAAAAGGCTTCGGTAGTGCTGCTGCCAGCTTATTGTAAACCTTGAGATAGAACTGAAACAGATTAGCCTCCCATGTGCCATCAGCATATACTCTATTAGTCCATCTGGCATGAGGGTCACTACTAAAATATTCTCTATAGTCTGGGAAGTAGTTCGGACAGCAATACTGATCCGTAATACTATCTATTTTACCGAACATTAATAGTCCAGCAATGGTAAGTCCTTCTTTCTTTTCTCTCTTATCTGCACGATATCCACCTAATTTTTTAAGCAACTCCTTATCACTTAGAGACAGCCAAGGGTGTGAGGGCGAATGTGCGGATACAATACGCTTATATTGTTGTAGAGACTCATTATCAATATCTTCTTCAATTGTGAATTCCGGTAGAATGCGACTATCTCTAGTATGCTCTACATCTGCGTCTGCATACATTCTCCTTACGTTGTCAGGAGTACACTGATAATCGCCCTCATGGTTTCTTTTGAAAACATTGTCTGGATTGTTCTTTATGTAGATCGGAATCTGCGTTCTTTGAGCTCTTGGTACATTGATTACCAATACATACGAGCCATTGTATTCGCCGTCTTGAACATCACCGTCTTTCAGGATATTAGTGCTGCAGATTGATTTGTTATTCAATCCATTCCAAAGATCACACTTGTATCGTTGTATCTGATCTTCCGAAAGATTGTCAATCATGAAACGGCCGTCCTTTTCTTTGACACCAAGCACAATTACTCCACCCTGCGTATTGGCAAAAGCAGAATAGGTCTCCCAAAGTGAACCAGGAAAACCTCCTTTAGCAGATTTAAATTCAATATCTGTAGACTCGTATCCCTCCATAAGGCTTTCCAGCCTTTCCACGAACTCTATGTCGTCAAACAATGTCTTCTCCATCAGTCTGTAGTTTTTACAAAGATATGTATTTATTCTTCTAGTGATGCAATCTTTATCTTCTGTGGTATAGGGAACATTCTTTTAATTTCCTCTTCCAATGAAGCCTGTCTTTCAAGCATCTGCTCTCTTTCTCTTTTGGCTGCAGCGCGACTAAGTCTCCTTCGGGCTTCTTTCTGCCTCTTTAGTTGTCCTGCTGGGCGGATCTCCTCTGCCAAAGTCTGTATCCTTGCTTCTGCTTTTTCTTTTCCACGAAGTTCACATTCCCATACAATAATAACCGTCCATCCTAAGGCTTCAAGATGTGCAGATGTCACTTCATCTCTATGTTTGTTCCTTGCAATCTTCGTTTCCCAAAACTCCACATTAGACCTTGGCTTTGTTGCATATTGACATCCCCTATGGCTGTGCCAAAAGCATCCGTTTACCATTATAGCAACACCATATTTTGGCAGCACTATATCCGGCCTTCCTGGTAGATTCCTATCTTGCAATCTGAACCTGAATCCACGTGCATGCAGCCCTTTCCGAACC